>WNFU01000457.1_pt1 | contig 68453 bp, 72 predicted proteins | sample 5400121 | NCBI WGS metagenome assembly WNFU01 (sample SAMN13153360, study PRJNA577476) | soil metagenome | isolation source: 100 cm soil or saprolite under grassland replicate 1 | place: USA:California | collected 2016-06-15 | reverse complement strand
CGCGTTATGTATCGCGGCGTACGCGTACCTCGCCGCCGAGCGCGCGAGGCTTTCCCCCCCTGCGCCTCTCGCCTTCCTCCGCCCCGCTCGCCTTCCCACAGGTTTCACGCCGCGGGGCGCTCCCCGTGCGACCTGAACGACATGTCCCCACCTCGATCGCCACGGCGTACGAGCTCCTGGCGCGTGCCCTCCTGCAACGACTGCCCTGCCGCTCGTGCGGACGTTCGCCGGAGACCGGCTGATGGTTTCTAACACAGTAGTACTAGTGTCGACTGTTCGCGCCGCCCGGCGGGCTAGCGCGGATGAAGAGTGAGTAGTCGAGGAAGCGCCAGCCACGCGGGACGCGTCCGTCGTTCCGGGGGGCGGATGCAGTCGATCGCCACGATCGACGACCCCGCCGTCATGCAGTCTTCCCCGATCGGCGGCGCTCGTATCACGGCCGTTCTGCATAGCGCTTGAGCCGTTTGAACCAGATCAGCTTGTCTCGAAAGCCGGGGTACGAGGCGTTCAGGCCACTCGGATTCGGAAGCACGAAGACTCGGGCGTCACCGATCCGCTCCCGCTTCGCTCCGACGCCAAGACTTACGCGCGGCCCGAGGAACGCGCGGTAGACGGTGACACCGACGAAGGCGACGATCTCCGGTTCGACCCGAGCCATGAGCCGTGCAAGTCGCGCGCGCCCGGCCTTGAATTCGGCGGGAGTGATCTCGGAGGCGGCGCGTGTCGCTCGCGGAACGATGTTGGTCAAGGCAAGACCGCACGACGGCAAGCGCACGTCGTCCTCGTAGGTGAAAGCGTCTGGGATCAGCTTCGCGGCGTGGAGAAGCCGCCAGAAGGGATTGCCTATGCCGGCGAAGTGGTGACCGACTTCTGCCGAGCGCAGGGACGGATTGATCCCGACAAAGAGGATGCGCGGCCGCACGCAAAGCCGGGCGGGAAGGCGCTTCACGGGCCAGCCACCCCCGGCGCTACGCTCCGTGCGCGCTTGCGAATACTTTAGTCACGGCCGGCCTCGTCCTCGGCTACCCCCCGCCTTCAGTTCCATCCGGGCGATACTGCGCCCGAGAGTGGACGGGATCAAGGAGTCGCGGCTGCCCGTGGAGAACCAGGGATGCCCGAGGGAAGTAGGGTGTTGACTGTGCTACTATACACGTGATGAGTTATCCCTTGGCCTCATTGATACGTCAGGGCACACTCTTCACTGAAGAGCCGGCCTTTGACTCGACGCTTGCCCGGCTCGCGCGGACCGATCTTGGCGGCGGAGCCTGGATCGATTACCTGCCGGAGTGGGTACGCGGGCACGAGGCGGTACTCGACGTGCTCTGGACGACCACGCGTTGGGAAGCGCATCGGCGGCGCATGTACGACCGGATCGTCGACGTGCCGCGCCTGGTGGCGAGTCTGCCGGAGGATGGCCCGGGCCATCCTCTGATCGCGGACCTTGCCGCCGTGCTCTCGGCCCGCTACGGGCGTCCGCTCCCTCAAGTCTCGCTCGCCGCCTACCGAGATGGCCGCGACAGCGTGGCCTTCCACGGCGACCGGCTGGGCGTCGCGCGCAATGACGCCATCGTCGCGATCGTGGGCCTCGGGGCCCAGCGGCGTTTCCTCCTGCGCCCCGCCGGCGGCGGACGTTCTCTGGCTTTCGACCTGGGTGGCGGCAACCTTCTCGTCATGGGAGGCACGTGTCAGCGCACGTGGGAGCACGGCGTGCCGAAGGTGGCTTACGCCGACCTTCGCATCAGCGTACAGTTTCGCTCGGCGCCCACCGCACCGTATGCCGACTCCTCCTAGGCGCTTGGATGCGGGCTGTCTGCCGCCCCCTGATCGCCGACCGGCCCGGCGTCAGGACCGCGTCAATGGCGGTGGCCCCCGCGCAGGTGGCGCTTCGATGGCTCCTGGCTTTCGTTACCTGACGAGGTCGACCAGTTCGTCCACCATGGCCGGTGGGCCGGAAATGATGAGGCTGTTGGTAGGGATATGGGGGACGATCCGCACCCAGGGCGGCGCAACCCATGACAGCGTATACGCCAGCTCCCCAGCCTGAGCATAGTTGAGTCGGATAACCTTGACGGTCATGGCTTTAGGGGCGACGTGTTCGACAGGAACGATCAACATACCCTCGGATCTGCTGAGCAAGCTGTAGCCGTGCAGGGCGAGAGCGGACTCTAGGAGCTTGAGGGCCACCGCTGGCGACACCCCTTTCGGAGAGAGGATAGTGATCTTCCCCTTTACCCGGTCGGGGTCGAAGACAAATGTGATCCCGGTGAGCCCGGCGACGTGATTGACCACGGTCTGGATGTCGGCGTTCTCGAAACTGAAGGCCTCCGATGGGGTGGCCCACGTTAGGCTCGGGGACCATAAGAGAAGAATGCACAGGAAGAAGTTGGTCGAGAGCAGTGCAGCAGCATGGGAGAAACACAGCCGCGATCTCATGGAACCCTCCGTCTTCTGGCCTTCGCCGTGCGTTGTCCACTGCCAGTTTCAGGCCGCGCCCCCATTCTAGCTTGCGGGTTCGCATGGTACCTTGAAAGCCGAGCAGTCTCTGTCGGCTTGGCGACCCTTATCGCCTGGTCCGTCCGTCGATAGGGCGGCACCTCTCAGATCATGATCAGGCCTTGTCGCACCCCAATCGTGACCGCCTCGGTACGGCTGCCTGCGTTGAGCTTGGCGAAGATGGAGGCGATGTGGAACTTGACGGTGTGGTGCGAGATGCGGAGTCGCGCCGCAATGTCCTTGTTACCGAGTCCCTCGGCGATCAAGCCCAAGATCTCGATTTCGCGCGCGGTGAGGGCCTGATCGACGACCGCGGCGGCCGCTCCCGAGCGAGCGGGGGATGCGGACCGGAGCGACCTCATCGCCTCGGGATGAAGCACCACGAGGCCCGCTGCGACGGCCTCGATGGCTGCGACGATTTCCTCGCTGCTCGCGTGACGCGGCAGGATGGCACGCCCTCCTCTCCTCAGCAGCTCAACTCCAAGGGCGGGACGGGGGTCATCTGTCAGCATGACGACGGCGGGCGGCAGTCGCAAGGTTCCCAGGTCACGGAGCCAGGCACCGACCCGTGCAGCGCCAAGATCTACGAGCACGACGTCGGGCTGCACCGTGTCGATCTGCTCGTCCAAGGAGAGCTCGACTGCACCCACGACCACGCGCAGCGTCTTGGGCGTGCCCAAGCGGGTCGCAAGCCTTGCCCCGCCTGCGCCGGCCGGGCCACACACGAGTACCGTCGTCACGGCACCGCGATCGCTCCGCGCCGAACCGAAGCGAGGAAACAGGTGACGACATTGCTCGGCACGGCCAGGGCGAGGCCGCCTGCGATTCGCGCATTGATGCCAATCACTCGGCCGCGGGAGTCGGCCAAGGGGCCGCCTGAGTTGCCTGGCGCGAGCCTGACATCGGCCTCGATGAACCTCGGACCGCTCAGGCGGCGCGATGGGATTGCGTGGATGACCCCGGCCGTGACCGCCCCGGCCAGTCCGAACGGGCTGCCAACGGCGACCACAAGCTCGCCGACGCGTAATGCGTCAGAGTCGCCGATATCGGCGGCGATCAGTCCGTCTGTGTTGGTCCCGAGTGCCGCGAGGTCAGAGTCCCAATCCCACGCGAGCAGGCGCGCTTCGACGGCGTGGCCGGTCGGGAACACGACGCGAGCAAGGCGCCCATGAGCGACATGGGCGTTTGTCACGACCAACCCGTTGGAGGTCCAGACTACTCCTGACCCTATGCCTGTCCTGCCGCCGTAGACCTGCACGGTCACGCCCCTGAGCTGGGCCGTCACGGCGGTGAAGTCGCAATCGCCCTCCGGGAGGATCGTGTGCCGGACGCCAGCGCCGCCCACCTCAGCGTCTCCGCAGCGGGCGTTCGCCGAGGGTGATGCTCACGTCTGTGGGTGTCCCTGCGCGAAGAATGGTCGCGCTGACGGTCGAACCGACCCGCCGGGCGGCGACGGCCTCCAGCACCGCTTCAGGGGAAGCGACGTGGATGCCCTCGAGGCTCACGAGCACGTCGCCGAGCAGCATACCCGCCTGGGCGGCCGGGCCGTCGGGTTGGACTCTGACTACGATCAGCCCGATCTCGGGGGCGCCGGCAAGCGCGCGCCGCGCCGCTTCGGGCAGGCGTACGGGTTGTAGCCCGAGGCCGAGGAAGGCGCGACTGACATGGCCCTTCTCGATGAGCTCGTCGGCGACCCTTCTCACCGTCGAAGCAGGAATGGCCAGCTCCAACCGCTGCGAGAGCCCGGATGTATTGATGCCGACTATCCGACCTTGAGCGTCCACAATCGGTCCCCCGGAGAAACCGGGGTACAGGGTCAAGTCCAGCCGCAGGAGCTGATCGATCTCGCCGCCTCGCCACGTCCGCCAGCGCCCGCCCACCGCGCTGACAATGCCCCAGCTCGCCCGTGGTCCGTAGCCCACAGCCAGGACGATGTGGCCGACCTTGAGCGAATCGGAGTCGCCGAGACCGGCGGTGGCGAGGTCGGTCTCCTGGATTCGGAGGACCGCCAGATCCGTGGCTGGATCACGCCCAACGAGGGTCGCCGCCATAGTGCGCCCTAGGCGATCGACGATGGTCAGGTCCTCGACGGATCGCACCGTGTGGTCGGCCGTCACGATGATTCCGGGACGCCAGTGGACACCCGTTGACGGCAAGCGCGGGCGCGCATTCACGGCGACAACGCTCCCGGCCACCTGCTCCACGGCGGCCGCCAATTCGTTGGAGAGTGATGGCAGTGCAGTCATTCGGCTCCTCCTTAGTGTGGCATCCGCGTCCAGCATGCCGCGAGCGGATGCTTCAAGGAATCGGCCAAATGGCTAGGGCGTGATCCGACGGCTATCTACGCTCCAGGGGAGGTGCGGGTCGTGTGATCGTGCTCGGCGGCGCATGCACAACGCTAGGGGCGAATGTACGCGTAGCCTTTCTCCTCGAGCTCCATGACGCGGACCACGCCGCTCGGGATGGGGACGAGCCCGTCGATGAGCTCCTCGGGCTTGATGCTCTGCCGCTTCATCGTAATCTGGCAGGCGCCCATCGCCATGCCACCGGTCAGCAGCGTCTCCACTTTGCCCTTCACGTCGGGGTCGATGGTCCTGGCGATGAAGGGCCGGAGCCCCGGCCCGTGGACGACCAGCTCCAGGGCTTCGATATTCTTCCAGCCCACCGTGTCCACGAGATTCTGCACGTTGGTCAGCACGGCGCTGGCCTTCTTGGGATCGGACTCGTTGAGGTGGAAGAAGACCTTGTGTTTCTTGGGATTGTCTGACGTGTGCGAGGCCTCCGCCCGCCCGACGCCCATCACGACCACGGCCAACGCCAGCCCTGCTGCTGCGCGCAGGAGCAACCTCCATCGCTTGGTCATCGCGTCGTCCTCCGGGCGGCCACGCCGCCCTCGAGCGTTCACTTCGCCTTGGCCTTGGCGTCCTCGAACACCAGCATCCGACTATGAGCGGTCAGAACGGTGGACCTGGCCCCGCTGGGGCGCGTAGGAGTGCCCGCCATCGCTACGGCCCAGCATACCGCGCCGACCTGCGGGGCGCTGGGCCTGCCCCGGGCCCCCTACTACCGCCGGCGGCGGTCCCAGAGCGCCCCGCCGGCGCGGGCGCTCAGCGCCGGGGAACTCCGGCTGCGGTCAACCGTGCCGCCGGAGGCGGGCTTGTGCCCGGGGATGGACCGGGGTTTCTAGCTGACCGGATGGCGATCAGCTAGTATTGGCGCGGCATGAAATCTAGCCGGGCCCGCTCCGAAGATCACTGACGGAACAGGCCGCATTACGTGGACGTGGCGCGTGGGCTCCAACACGACACGAGGCCGATGGCCCATTCTGGTCACGCGCGAGAAGGGTGCAGAGCATGGTGAACTTCGAACAAGTTTCCAGGTCGGGTAGCACGTCGGTTCCGCCCCTCAACTGACTGGAGCCCGGTCATGGAACGACGCACCTTCATGGCATTGGTCATTGGCGGCTTCCTCGCCGCGCCGCTCGCTGCCTACGCGCTGAGCTATCCCGACTTTTATTTCAAGCTCGCAACCTTCGTCGACAAGATCTTCAAGGGCGCCAAGCCTGGTGACCTGCCGATCGAGCAGCCGACAAAGTTCGAGCTGGTCATCGACCTCAAGACCGCCAAGGCCCTCGGGCTGACGATTCCGCAATCATTGCTGCTGCGGGCGGATGAGGTCATCGGGTGACCCTCCTCGCCGATCTCGTCCGCGACCCCTGCCCGCATGGCCCGCGGGCTTTGGTGAGCGGCACGTTACCTTGCCCTGGCGGAAAACAACCATGAAGGAAGAAAAGCGATTCCGGAAGAAAGAGCCGACATGGCCGTGGCGCAAGAAATATCGGGTCTGGGAAGCTAACCGGAAAGTCTTTCTCTATCCAGAGAACTATCTCGAACCCGAGCCGGTCTTGCCCGTCGCACGTCTAGTGGCCCTGCGCAAAGTGCTGGCAGCCGTTCGCGCCCGATCAGCCGCTCGGACACAGCCGGTGCGCACCCGCAAGCTGGCGCGTGCAAAAGGCGTTCTCGTCCTGTTCACTGGCAAAAACCTGGCGGGCGCGCTCGTCGCCGCTCACATTCTGGCCAGAGATCTGGGAATGGACCTATACCGCATCGATTTGAGCCTTGTGGTGAGCAAATATATCGGCGAGACGGAGAAGAATTTGAGTCGGGTTTTCGATGCCGCAGAGGAGGGTGGCATGGTCCTTTTCTTCGACGAAGCGGACGCGCTTTTTGGCAAACGCACCGAGATCAAAGATAGCCACGACCGGTACACCAACATCGAGATCAATTATCTTCTGGAAAGAATCGAGAGCTTCGCAGGCCTTGCGATCCTCTCCACGAAGAATCGACGCGGACTGGACGATGCGTTCTTGCGGCGGTTCCAGTTTGTCATCCGCTTGCCGGACTAACCGACGCGCAGCAGCAGGCGAAGGTTACCGTTGAAGGGAAAGACCATATGACTCCAGGCAGCGCAAAACCTCCCGTCACCTGCGACCTCCATCATGCGCATCTCTTTGCGGGCGACCTCGGAGCTTCGATCCGCTTCTATCAAGAGATGTTCGGGGCGGAGGTGGTGCTCGACGACGAAGTCGCCGGAGCGCGTAATGTGCTTCTTCGGCTTGGATCGGCATACATCAATTTCTACGATCAGCCCCCAAGGGACACCGGGCGCGGGATCGTGCATCACCTCGGCATCCGCACCACCGACCTCGCAAGCCTGGTGGGTTACATGAAGAGCCAGGGCTTCGAGTTTCGCAAGGACATCACGGACCTCGGACCGCTCAAGTACGTCATGGCAGCAGGGCCCGATGGTATCCTTCTCGAGCTGTTCGAGACCGATCTCTTCTGACTGACGCGGGGCAATGAGCGTCCGGTCTTGACTCCCCTCTTCCTCCGTCTGACGCTTCAGGTCCGTTGCATCATCGCGCGCAGGGCGAGCAGGACACCTACGACGAACACGAGGGTCGCGACGTAGATAGGGCCCAGATGCGTGACCCAGTTGAGCTCGAAGGTCCCGGTGTAGTGATAGGGAAGGGCCACGGCCAGCCCCACGACCGGTGAAACCACGGCGGCGACCCACGCCCACCATTCCCCGCGGCGGACGCCGTACCAGGAGAGCGCGGCGACGGCGATGCCGGCGGCGGCGATGAACCCGGCAACGGCCACGTGCAGGTGCCCGATGTAGTGCATGATCGCCGGATTGAGGGTGTTCAGCTGGTCCCGGGTGACGCCGTTCAGCGTTGTCACGCCCAGCTCGAAGCCGCCGCCCGTGAAGTTGCGATACAAGAACACCACCGCGTAACCGATGAACGCCAGACTCCCGATCAGCATCAGCACCGCGCCCTGGTTCAGTCCGGAGTTTCGCGTGTTCATGTGGCCCTCCTGTCTTTCTCGCCGAAGCCAAGTCAGTGAGGATTCCCGATATGGACCCATGACGATCTGCCCAAACAGGCAGGGTGTCAAGTGCCTCTCGGCGAGCTGGAGGCAGAGGTACCGGGCATGTCGGGTCGGGACCCAGGTCTGAAGAGCCGCTGCTGGAGACTCGTCAGAAAGCAATTTGGGATGGCTCGGGGCCCTCGGATCTTTCCGTGGAGCCTAAGCGCCCGAGGACGCATAGACGGCCAGGGGGGCTACCGCAAGCTGTGTGCAGGTGGCGCCCCGTCAGCCCGTGACCTGCAGGAACGCCTCCGCGATATGTTCGGGAAGTGTGACGTCACCTCGTTTTTGACTCCAGCCGAGGTCGTGCCCGCCGTTCACTTTCAGCAGTGCCGTCCGTCCCGGAATCAGCGCCCGCGCTTGGTCGAGCTCCGCGAGCGAGCCGAACGGGTCAGTCGTCCCGTGGACGAAGAGCGTGGGCACAGAGAGGTCTGGAAAGTGGGCGGTGCGCAGGATCCGGGGACGGCCGGGCGGATGCAGCGGATAGGACTGGAGCAGGAGAGCAGTCGCTAGGGCGGGCTCGGCAGCGAGGAGCATGGAGGCTTGGCGGCCGCCGTACGAGTGACCCCCGAGAAAGAGGCGGCCGCTGACGCGATTGCGTAGCACGCGGAGTGCGGCGCGGAGTCCTTCGCGATCGCGCTCGGCGCCTGCTGGCGACGGCCCACCACGCGAGCGGGCCTGGCGATACGGCAGGTCACAACGCAGGACAGTGATGCCGCGCGCAGCGAATGCCTCGGCCACGGCCACCAACAGCGGCGTGTCGGCACTACCGCCTGCGCCGTGGGTGAGGACAAGGCCGTCGGCCCCGGTCGCCACGGCCGGCTGCAAGATGCCGCGAACGGGTGAGGCGCCTGCGACGTCAATGCGTTCGACATTCACGGCGGCACCACCCTTGCTGTCAGCGTCTCGAGCACGCGGATACCGGCCTTCGTACTTAATCCCCGATCCACAGGGTCTGACCTCGATTCTCCCGAAGCAGGCCAACGGATGCTTCGACGCGATCTCGATCGCCTCCTCGAGCCCGCTCTTCGCGCAGCTGCCGGACCTCGCGGCGGAGCCGACGCACCTCGTCACGCTCGTCCGTCGTGAGGCCGTCCGTACGGTGGCCGGCATCGCGCGCGGCTTGCTTCACCCAGTTCCGGATCGCCTGGGCCGAGGGCTCAAACTGGCGTCCCAGTTCTTCAGGCGTCCGTCCCTTCCGCACCAGTTCGATGATGCGCTCTCGAAACTCCGCCGGGTACCGCCGATGGCTCTTGGGCATCGTGGACGCTCCTTTCCGCCCCAACCATGGGATGTCCACGAAACCGGGTCAACTCCAGTGAGGGCGCTGACCGAGAACAACACCCGGCAGGACTTCTACGAGCGACCCGACCTGGAAGCCGTGACGGCTGCCCTGCCCGCCTACCTGCGGGACTTCACCCGGTTCGCCTACCTGACCGGCTGGAGGAAGGGCGAGATCATCTCCCTGAAGTGGACCGACGTGGACCGCGACGCCGGGCCGATTCGGCTCCGTCGCGAAGCGGCCAAGACCGGCCGAGGCCGTACCGTCATGCTGGAAGGTGATCTTGCCGAGCTGACTGACCGCCGCTGGCAGGCACGGCTGCTCGAGAAGAACGGCGACGTCCGAGTCGCAGCGCTCGTGTTCCACCGAGACGTTGGGCCCGTGGGCGATTCCCGAAAGCGCATCCCCGACTGGGCCGAGAAGGCCAAGGTCGAGATCCAGGTCGACTTCATGGACGCCCCCGACTGAGGCGTGGCCCGTCAGCGCTACCCCTTCGTCGCCCCTGCCGTAAGGCCGGCGATGTAATAGTCCATCAGGAACGCGTAGATGAGAACCGGCGGTGCAGCGGCCATGAGCGCACCTGCCATCAGCCCGCCCCAGTGGTACACGTCACCGCGGATCAGGGTGGCAACAGTGCCCACGGTCACCACCATTTCCGCCGGATTGAAGATGAACGCGGCCGGGTACAAGAAGGCGGCCCAGGAGACCGTGAAGGCGAAGATGGTGGCAGCAACGATCCCCGGGAGCGCGACGGGGATAAAAATCTTCAAGAGCATCTGCAATTCTCCCGCCCCGTCGATCAATGCCGCTTCGTCCAGCTCCTTCGGGATCGACGCGAAGTAGCCGATCATGATCCAGGTGCAGAACGGCACCGCCAGACACGGATACACCGCCACCAGTGCCCACTTCGTGTTCAGCAGTCCAATGGCGCCGAGCACCTTGAAGAGCGGAATGAACAGCAGGGTGTCCGGCACCAAGTAGGTGAGGAATACCCCCGCCGCCAGTGCCGCCGAACCGAAGAAGCGCATGCGGGCCAGCGAATAGGCGGCGAGCACGCTGATGCACATGGACAGAATCACCGAACAGAGGGTGACGATCACGGTGTTCAGGAAAAACGTGGGGAATTGGGTATTGGTCAGCAGGTTCGTATAGTGATAGAGCGTTGGGGTCCCGTTGATGATCCAGGGGCTCCCCTTCAGAGTCGAGATCTCCACGTCGGTCTTGAAGGACGTGATGATCATGTAATAGGGCGGAAACAGGAAGAACACCGCAAAGATACCCAGGAACACGTAGGCCAGAATCAGCGCCCAACGGCGGCTGCGCCGGATGCTGCCGCCGCGGGTCGTGACTTCCGCCCTGGCCACGGGAGCGGAGGAGATGGCTTGGCTGCCCATGGTTCCCTCAGGTTTCCCTGGTGCGGCGCGACACGTCGCGCAGGATGAAGATGGCCAGGATCGCCAGGAGCGGGAACAAGAACAGCGAGACGGCGGCGGCCAGCGGAATGTCGCCGGAGCCGATGCCCAGCTTGAACGCCCACGTGCCAAAGAGATCCGTCGTGTTGCGCGGCCCCCCGTACGTCAGCACCCGCACGATGTCGAAATTTGCGAAGGTCACGATGATGGAGAACAACACCGTGATGGCGATGATGTTCCGCATCATCGGGATCGTCACGTAGATCAAGCGCTCAAACGCGTTCGCGCCGTCGATGGCGGCCGACTCGTACAGCTCGGCGGAGACGGACTTGAGCCCGGCCAGGTACATAATCATGAAGAACGGCGACCCGTACCAGATGTTGACCAGGATCACCGAGAAACGCGCCCAGAAGGGCTCGCTCAACCAGGGGATGCTGATCCCGAAGGCAGAGCGGAGCAGCCAGTTGATCGCGCTGTAGGTGGGGTCGAACAGCCACCACCAGCCCAGGGTGCTGAGTGCCGGCGGAATGACCCACGGCACCAGCAGCAGCCCTCGCCAGATCCGCTGCCGCTTGTTCGGCAAGACATCCACCAGGTGCGCGAGGACGAATCCGATCAGCGCCTTGAAAAACACTGCGGTCAGAGCGAACAGGAAGGACTGCTGAACGACCATCCAAAATGTGTCGCGTTTGAACAGAAACTGGAAATTCTTGAAGCCAACGAACGCCGTCTCCGACTTGTTGAGCATGCTGAGCGAGATCGCATAGAAGAACGGATATACGACAAACCCTCCGATCAGCCCCACCAGGGGCAAGACGAGCAGGAACGCCAGCGTGGAGCGGGCGGAAGCGCGCCTGCGGAGCCGATAACCCAAACGAGCCCGCTGGTTCTCACGATCCAGCAGGGGCGCGCCAGAGTGGGTGATGTCCCGGGTCATGGAAAGATCCCCTCGTGATAACTCGTCCTTGGCAACTGGAAAGCCATGAACGGACCACAACCCGCCCTGAAGGGCTCTGCCCCCGGCTCGGGGGCCGGGGGCAGAGAGGACACTCGCGAACTAAGCGTCACGCAGGAAGCCGTCAAGCTCGTTCTCCGCCCACTTGATGGCTTCGTTCATGGACATCTTCCCGGCGGTGTATCGAGCCGTCATGTTGCCAAACGTGGACTGGACGTAGATCTGGCCACCGACACCTGAGGGTGCCGGCATCCCTCCCATCCAGGGAATCTCATCGCCGCGGATGGGATAGTTGTACTGGCCGCCCGGCGGGGGACCCGCCTTCACCCAGGCGTCGTGAGTGAGGAAGCTGGCGATTTGCGGCATGTCGTAGCCATCGGAAGCAGTCAGAATCTGGAAGACCTGTTCCTTCTGGTTGATGTGGCGCACCAGGTCCTTGGCGGCCGACTTGTTCTTGGCGAACTTCCAGACCCCGAGGTTGTACATCAGCGAACCCCGATAGCGGCCGTTGGGGCCGCGCGGGGTGTCATGGTGCCACATCTGTGCGGCATTGGCGGGCTGCGTCTTCTTCGCCGCCGCCCAGGCGCTGGGGGGATTCTGAATGCAGGCGCCTCGGCCCGAAATGATGTGCAGGTTGTTACCCGCATCGTCCCAGGAATACACCTCGGGCGGCATGAACTGGGTCAGCTTCTTCATGTACTCCAGCGCGATCCTGGTACCGTCAGAGTTGACGGTGATCTTGCCGTTGGCGTCCACCAGCTCGCTGCCGAAGGACTTGAAGAGTGGCCCCAGCCAGGAGTTGGTGTCACTCGTTTGGCCGATCGGGTTGCCAAAGGGCACGCCTGCCTTATGCAGCTTTTCCGCGTAGACGAGAAAGTTGTCGTAGTTCCAGGCGTCGACCAGTTTCTTGTCGCGCTGCTTCACATCTGCGGGGAAGACTTTTTGGAGATCCACGCCGCAATGCTTCTGGAAAAGATCCAGGCGCGACACCATGGGGTAGCTGTGCGATCCCGTCGGAGCCGGTACAGCTCGCCACACTCCTTTGATCTTGCAGGCATATTCCGCCACGACGGAGTACTTCCCGTAGGATTTCTGAATTTCAGCGGCGATATCGTCCAGGGGCTCCAGCGAGTCTCTCAGGACCGAGGGATACTGCTGAGGCAGCATGAAGACATCATGACCCTCCTTGGCCCGGGATTCCGCCACGGCCATCAGGGTGTTGGAGTTGCCCTGGGAGGTGACAAAGTCCACGGTCAGGTCGATCTTGTTTTTCGCCGCCCAGTCCATCATCAACTTCTTCTGCACATCGTTGGAGGCTGGCACCCAGTGGTCCCAAAGGGCCACAGTCAACTTCCCGGCCGCATGGGATCGGCGGATGAACGGAGGCGCGGTCAGTGCCGCGGTGGCTAACGCCGCGGTCTTGATGAGCGCTTCATTGGGCTCCTTCCCCTGTTGTGGAATCAAGAGTCACTCCGTTGACGCCGAGACGAGGTAGAACCTCCGGCCTCCTGAAGATCCGGGATGGTGACTTGGAAGGAAGTTGTACGAGTTGCCAAGAAGACACACCCGCCGAGGCACCGGCGCAATGAGGCAGACGCTTCATTCTTCTAAAGACAACGGACTACCGAGCTCACTTCCCCTTCGGCCCGCACGAGCTCATGTGCCTGACCCGCCCAAGTGCTCCTCGGTATAAGTGCAGCGGCCGTTCCCCCTGACCGGCCGCGGCGGCCAGAATGGTGTCGGCGTGGTCGGCCATCGCAGCAAGCTGCGGTTGGGGATCTGCAGCGTAAAGCGTTTTCGCCACGTGCCGGAAGAGCGTCATGCAGGAGACCAGCTTGACGCCGTCCTCAAAGCGGGTTTGGGCCAACGACTTCCCAGCGGTAGCGCTCGCGGAGTTTGTTGCGTTCGTCGTCGTTGATTCCGGCGGGGCGCTTCAAAAGCTCTTCGACGTAGCCGCCGGCGGCGGCCGGGGTGTAGAGAAATACGACACGGCCGGTTTCGCTGCCGGTGCTCTTCCAGGCATGCGGGACGTTGCGCGGGAAGAACGCGCAGGTGCCGGGCCCGCCGACGGTAACCTCGTCGCCGATCTTAAAGGTGATCTCGCCGGCGAGCACCCAGGCGACCTCGTCGCTGTCGCGGTGTAGATGGAAGAGGCTCTTGGTGCCGACGGGCACGGTTTCCTCGAACAGCATGATGCTCTCATTAGTCTCGTGGCCGAGGAGCTTCAAGGCGGCGAAGCGACCCGGGGTCGTCATGTCGAGATGCTTTCCGCCGCCCGGGGGTACGACAAAGCCCTTTCTTGCGGTCATGTTAGTCTCCTTCCCTGTGGCGGAATGAGGATAAACGTCGGCGCCATGAACATCAATGTACACGAGGCCCGCTCGTCGCGGCTCGATGTGCCCGCGCGCGGACTTGAGGTGCTCGTCCCCGCCAGCGTCCACCGCTACAACGAGGAGCCCGAAGTGGAGTGCTTCGACCCGGCGATCACCGCCATGACCTGGGCCCGCTTCCTCGACCCCGAGTGAAGGCGGGACGCGCGACCAGGATCGCCGAGAGTCAAGGAGGCGGCATGGAGCGACAATACGATCTCGTGGTGATTGGAACAGGTGTCACCTCCGGGGTCGCCTCGCGGTGTCGTGAGGCGGGCTGGACGGTCGCCGTGGTGGATTCGCGCCCCTTCGGGGGCACGTGCGCGCTCCGCGGCTGCGTGCCGAAGAAGATTTTGGTCAGCGCGGCGGAGGCCGTCCACGGCGCACGCGACCTGGCCGGCAAAGGGGTGCCCGCGGGATCGTTGACCATCGACTGGCCCGAACTGATGCGCTTCAAACGCGCCCTCGTCGATCCGACGCCCGCGCGCACCGAGCAGACCTGGGCGAAGATGGGAATCGAGCAGTTCCACGGTCGGGCCCGATTCCTGGGACCGGCCACGCTGGCCGTGGGTGACGACCGGCTGACGGGCCGCCGCGTCCTCATCGCCGCCGGCGCCATGCCGGCCCCGCTGAAGTTCCCCGGGGCCGAGCGGCTCACGACGAGTGAGCAGTTCCTGAACCTCGACCGGTTACCCCCGAGTCTCGCCTTCGTCGGAGGCGGGTACATCTCCTTCGAGTTCGCTCACGTGGCCGCCCGGGCCGGCGCACGCGTCACCATCCTTCACCGTGACGCCCGGCCGCTCAGGGGCTTCGACCCGGACCTCGTCGATCTCCTCCTGAAGCGCTCACGGGAGCTCGGCATCACAGTCGAGCTGGGCGTCGATGTTCTCGGCGTCGACGTGGCCGGTGATCGGCTCGTCGTTCGTGGCATGCAGGGTGGGCAGGAGCGCCGCTTCGAGGTGGACCTGGCCGTGCACGGCGCGGGTCGCGTGCCGGAGATCGACGATCTCGACCTCGCCACCGCCGGCGTGCGGCGTGAGAGGCGTGGCGTCATCGTGAACGAGTTTCTCCAGAGCGTGTCGAATCCCGCCATCTACGCGGGCGGTGATGCCGCCGCGAGCGGGCCGCCGCTGACGCCGAAGGCCACCCACGATGCGGAGGTGTTGGCCACGAATCTCCTCGAGGGCAACCGCCGCACCCCCAAGTACGACGGCATCGCGTCCGCCTGCTTCACTCTGCCGCCCATCGCCTCCGCCGGGCTCACCGAGGAGGCCGCCCGGGCAGATGGCCGGCGGTTTCGCAAAACCTGGCAGGACACCTCGGGATGGTTCAACACGCTGCGGGTCGGAGAGGCGGTCTCCGCCTTCAAGGTGCTGATCGAGGAGGACACCGGCCGGATCCTCGGCGCGCACCTCCTCGGACCCCATGCGGAGGAAGTGATCAACGTGTTCTCGCTCGCCATTCGGCTGGGTATCCCGGCGGACGAGCTGAAGCAGGCCCTCTTCGCCTATCCGACCAGCGGCTGGGATATTCGCTTCATGCTCTGACTCAGGCTGCTCCGCTCACGGTGAAGCGCCAGGCCGCGCCATGACGGACGATGCGGCCGGCGGTCGGGTGGTGGAAGTGGGTGCCGAGCACGGTGACGGGTCCGTCCGCATAGCGCTCACAGAACGCGCGCCGGGTCCTCCGCGCCCGCTCCACGTCGGAATCGAAGTGGCTCCCCCAGCCCGGCTCGGCGACCTGCACCGGATGGTGCATGAGGTCACCGGTAATCACCGCCTCACCGTCGCCCGAGCGCAGCCGCACGCTCACGTGTCCCGGCGTGTGGCCCGGCGTGGGCTCGAGCCACAGCTCGTCGGAGACGCGGTGGTCCATCTCCACGAGGGTGGCGAGGCCGGCGTCCAGCACCGGTTTCACGCTGTCGGCCATGATCCGCCGGGCGTCGTCGTCGCGCTCCCTGGACCAGTGCTCCCACTCCGTCCGCGCGAAGAGGTGGCGCGCGCGCGGGAAGGTCGGCACCCAGCGGCCGTTGTCCAGCCGCGTGTTCCAGCCCACGTGGTCCACGTGCAGGTGCGTGCAGATCACGAGGTCCACGGACTCGGGCGGGACGCCGGCCCCGCGGAGATCGTCCAGGAAGCTCGTGCGCATCATGTGGAAGGGAGCGCGCCCGCCGCGATCCTTGTCGTTCCCCACGCACGTGTCCACCAGGGCGGTCATTCCGGGAGCGCGGAGCACGAAGGCGTGAATGCTCTGGAGCAAGCGGCCGTTGTCATCGAGGAAGTGCGGGGCGAGCCACTCCCGGTGCCGCTCGAGGGCCTCCGGCGCGGCGTCGGGAAGGAGCCACGTAGGCCGGGTAGGACCCGCGCGCTCGACGACAGCGGAGACGCGGAGGCGGCCGAGGGTGAGGTCGCGCACGGCGCCTCCCCGCCGTCCCGCGCTTAGCTCTTCTCGGAGCCGACGACCGCGACGAACGACACGCACTCACCCGGCGCGCCGCCGAGATTGTGGGTGAGCGCGAGCTTGCGGCCCCGCGCCACGCTGGCGATCTGGCGCTTGCCCGCCTCGCCGCGGAGCTGGAGCCAGGCCTCGAATAGCATACGCAGGCCGGAGGCGCCGATGGGGTGGCCGAAGGACTTGAGCCCGCCGTCCGGATTCACCGCCAGCTCGCCCTCGAGGTCGAAGGTCCCGTTGAGCACTTCCTTCCACGCGGTGCCGCGCTGGGCGAAGCTCAGATCTTCCATGAGCACGAGCTCGGTGGGCGTGAAGCAATCGTGCACCTCGGCCATGGCCAGCTCGGCGCGCGGGTCCTTGATCCCGGCCTGCGCGTAGGCATCGGCGGCGGAGGCCACCACCTCGGGGAAGGTGGTGTAGTCGTAGTCCGGATCGATGGGCCCGGTGGCGGGCCCCGCGATGAAGGACAGCGCCTTCACGAAGAGCGGCTTGTCCGTGTACTTGTGGGCGTCCTCGGCGCGCACGATCACCGCCGCCGCCGAGCCGTCGGACACGCCCGAGCAGTCGAAGATGCCGAGCGCGCCCGCCACCTGTGGCGAGCAGGAGATCACGTCCTTGGCCACTTCCTTGCGGAACTGCGCGCGGGAATTCAGGGCGCCGTTCTTGTGGTTCTTCCAGGCGATGCGGGTCATCGCCTCCTTGAACGCGGCCTCGTCCACGCCGAACTTCTTGCAGTACGCCGGTGCGAGCAGGCTGAAGGTGGCGGGGGCGGTCAGCCCGGCGCGGGTGCCGTCCTCGGGGGCGCCGATGCTGGGCAGCCCGGAGATGCCCGAGTCCTTCAGCTTTTCCACGCCGATGGCCATGGCCATATCGTAGGCGCCGCAGGCGACCGCGTAGCAGGCATTGCGAAAGGCCTCCGACCCCGTGGCGCAGTAATTCTCCAGCCGGCTCACCGGCTTGTAGTTGAGCTTGAGCGGGCGGGAGAGCGTGAGACCGCTCTGGCCGGAGAAGAGCGTGCCAAGCCAGAAGGCGTCCACCATGTCGATGGGCACACCGGCGGAGTTGAGCGCGGCCTGGGACGAATCCACCAGCAGGTCGCTCACGCTCTTGTCCCAGTGCTCGCCGAACGGGGTGCAGCCCATGCCGACGATCGCCACGCGGTCCCGAATGCCCTTGCTGGCCATGGTGGTCTCCTTATCCCCGCTCGGGGCGGGCCTTCCAGAAATAGTTGTGCACGCCGTTGGCGGTCATCGGGCGGCGAAAGGTCATCTCTACCCGGTCGCCGATCTTCACCGACGCGGGATCCACGTCGGTCAACTCGCACTGGAAGCGGCCCCCGCCCTCGAAGTCGAGCACGCCCACCACGACGGGCGGCGACAGCGAGTAGGCCAGCCGGTCCACCGTATAGGTCGCGATGCTGGCGGGAACGTCTGCCATGGGCTCGGGCGCCATCTTGTCCACCGCGTGGCACTTGAGGCAGACGCGCGCGGGCGGGAGATGCCGCGCTCCGCAGGCCTGGCAGCGGCTGCCCGTGAAGGCGAACTTCCACGCTTCCGCGCGGCGCGCGGGCGGGGCCGCCGGCGGCACCGGATCGGGCCGGCGCGGCGGCTCGCGCTTGAGGAAGCCGCGCCAGGTGAGGAAGGTGCCGTAGGCCACGCGCGCCCCGCCCGCGGCCTGCTTGGCTACCGGCGTCCGCTGACGCCGGCCTGCCAGCGCCGCCGTCGCGCGCCAGAGCGTGACGTCGCAGCCGTCGGCCAGCGTCACCACCGCGATGAGATCATCGGCCTGCGCGCGGTCGAGGGCATCCGCGAAGAGGAGCCCGGCATGTGCGGCGCCCGCATTGCCCACCGTGCCCGTGAGATCGTCGGCGAAGGCGGCGGCCTTGGCGCCCAGGCCTGCCGCCGCGCGCTTGTTGGCGCGGCCATGCGAGCCCGCCACGATCACGTGCGCCAGGGCCGACGCGGTAATGCCAGCGCTCTTGAGCGCCTCCACGATGGCTGACTCCGCAAGGGGCACGTAGACGTGCTCCCCGAAGCGCTCCTCCCATTGCCGCGAGGCGGCGTCGCCCGGCACGCGCCACCGCTCGAGGAATTCCGCCGTCGCCGCCCCCGCGCCGACCTGCTCGGCCAGCACCGGATGCTCCGCGTCGCCGCCGGCCATGAGGAAGGCCACCGCCGCGTCGCCGCCATCCCGCTCGTCGGGGCCGCCGGGCAGCCCCGTGCGTATGTCGGAGAGCACCGCGAGGGTCGGCCGGCTCGCGTCGGTCGCGGCGCGCAGCGCGCCCGCGCCCGACCGGATGGACCCGAGCATGTCGTAGGCCATCGCAGAGGTGTCGAGATCCAGCGCTGCGTGGATCGCGGTGGCATTGGTCTTGTCGAGATACGCGGGATCGGCCGTCGCGAAGTAGATGGCCGAGGGACCGAGCAGCGGGGCGCCCCGGAGCGCGGCCCGCGCGGCCTCCACCCCCATGGAGGTGGTGTCTTCGTCATACGAGGCGACGGCGCGGGTACCCTTGCCGGCCGAAGCCCCGAGGGCTTCGCCGATGGCCTTCCGGTCGAGCCTGAAGTACGGAATATAGCTGCCGTAGCTGACGATGCCGTTCATGGCGGGAGTCCCACCGTATCAAGGGATGTTCGCCCGGTCAAATCGATCGTACACTGGACGACGTGACGCTCGAGCATCCGTGGACCCTCACCCCCGCGCCCGGCGTTGTGATCGAGGTGGCTACCGGCATCCGGTGGCTGCGCATGCCGCTGCCGTTCCAGCTCGATCACATCAACCTCTGGATCCTCGACGACGGCGACGGCGTCACCGTCGTCGACACGGGCGTGGGGCTCGACGCGACCCGCGAGCTGTGGGAACGGATCTTCGCGACGGCGCTGGGCGGCCGGCCCATCACCCGCGTGATCCTCACCCACTTCCATCCCGACCACATCGGCAATGCCGCGTGGCTCACCGAGCGCTGGCCCGCCGAGCTCTGGTGCACGCCTGGTGAGTACTTCGCGGCGCAGCACGCGTGGCGTTCGCGGGAGCCGGGCGACGTCGAGCGGCGCCACGAGCACTGGCGGCGGCACGGCATCCAGGACGAGGCGCTCGCGGCGCTGCGCAAGCGCGGCAATCACTATCCGGGTCTGGTGCCGTCCATGGTGACCCGCTTCCGCGGCGTGCGTGAGGGCGACACGATGGCCATCGGCGATCGTCGGTGGCGCGTCTTCACGGTGTCCGGCCACTCGCCGGAGCATGCGTGCTTCTGGTGTCCCGAGGCCCGCGTCCTGATCTCCGGTGACCAGGTCCTGCCGAAGATCACCACGAACGTCAGTGTGTGGCCGGAGGAACCGCGGGGCAATCCGCTTCGGCTCTATCTGCATTCGCTCCGCCGCTTCGAGCCGATCGCGCCCGACACGCTGGTGCTCCCGTCGCACGGACTGCCCTTCCGCGGGCTGCCCGCGCGCCTGCGCGCGCTCGCCGATCATCACGACGAGCGGCTGGCCGAGTGCGCCGCCGGGCTCACCGAGCCGCGCACGGTCGCCGAGCTCATCCCCCTGCTCTTCCGTCGCGAGCTCGACACCCACCAGCTCGCGTTCGCCATCGGCGAGGCGCTCGCTCACCTGCACTTCCTCGAAGCCGAGGGGCGCGCGATACGCTCCGTCGGCGACGACGGTCTCATTCGCTTCGGAAAGCGGTAGGGGTGGGTCGCATGAGCGTCGCGATGGCTCGCGGCGCGTCTGCTGGTTGCAGCCCATGGGCCGGATGCGTCAGCACGAGATGGGTGCGCAGCTCGCCCATGCCGACGTGATCGTCGACGATCACGTAGCCGCCCACGGCATGCTCGGCGAGCCAGGCCGCGATCTCCTGACCCCGGTCGGCGCCGGGCGCGCCGGTCGGGGTCTTGTCCAGCACGCGGCCGGTGAACCCCGCCGCTTCCAGGATCTCCTGTAGCTCGGCGACGGTCTTGCCGTACCGCCAGGTGGACGAGACGACGACGTCGGCCCCGCACCGCGCCACGATCTCGTTCAACACCTGAATGCACGCAGGTTCCAGGTCCCCGTACCGATCCCACCGGCGGATCGGGGCCAGCACGCCGTCGATGTCAAGAAAGATCACCCGTCGCGTCATCTCGTGTGAATCCTTTTCCGCCTGAGGTTTGCTCGCGAGTATGCCATAGCGCATGATGTGCGGACACGGCTTGACGCTCACGTTCACGGTCGATGGCCGCCCGGTCCCGTATCTCCACGGGCTCGTCATACCCGGCCGCCTCCACCGTCGCGGGCCAGCCGTCCACCCCGTTTCCGGTCGGTCGGTCCCGTGAGGGTTTGCCGGCGGGCTCCAGGCGATCGGCCCGTATCTCGAGGACCACACGCCGATCCGCTTCGCAGCGCTGCTCGCCGGGAGATCGGCGGGTTCGCGAAGCCTGCCGGTTACGACGCGAGCTGACGAGACCGGGCGCCAGGTCATCGACGCTCTGACGGGCTCGTGCGCCTTGGCATCCGCGTCCAGCATTCTGGGGGCGGATGCTCCAGGGAATCGGCCGAATGGCTAGGGCGTGATCAAGCCCCGAGTGACCACTTCGGGGGCTGGCAGGCAGGGGGCATCAATCACCGGGCCACAGGGGTCTGAGCCGAATCGCCCGGCCCCGCGAACCCGGCGCCGCCCTCCCGGTCAGCGACGGCGGCGGGCGCGGCGCGACGCCGCCCGCAGCACGTCCGCCATCGCCGGCTCCACGCCGGTCGCGACGCCGGCGCCCTCCGGGGTCGCCGCGGGCGCCTTGCCGCGCTCCGCGTCGCGCGCGACGCTCGCGCTGCAGCCGATCGCCTTGCATCGGCGACGCGCGAAGCGGGCGGGGCTTTCGCCGTCGAACGTCACGCGCTGCCTGGAATTGCCCAGCGAGGCGAACACCGGCGCGAGCTCGGCCGGTCCACGGGCCGTGCCGATCGACAGCGGCACGTACCGCAGGGCCTGGACTCCCGGCGGGCCGGAGACGACGAGCCGCTCCTGCAGCAACGTGTCGCCGTGCTGGTCGATGAAGCGGATGATCACCTCGCCCGCGCCGAAGATCGCGATCTCCATCACTACCTCCCCGATGCAGCCGGCTCCCTTCAGGAAATGGTTTCGTCGAGATAGACGTGCGACCCGACGCGTCGGATCATCGAGATCACGGCGTGCTGATCCACCGACATGCCGAAGTCGCGCACGCGCAGCAGCGCGAGCGCCACGCCGTCGACCGGCGGCGAGGGCACGTGCGAGGGGCCGTGCAGGATCAAGGGCGGTCGCCTGAAATCGTTGAAAGCGAGCCAGACGTCGGTGGCGACGTCCTGCGAGATGCCCAGCGCCGGGACGATCACGTTGTCCTGGGCTGCGAGCACCATCACCGCGTTGCTCTTCTCGCTGGCGATCTCGCGCACGACGGTGCGCTGGCCGTCGAGGGCCGCGAACACGACGGTCCAGACTTCCGGAACGTTGTGCACCGGCGCCGAGAAGGTCTGCTCGACCGCGATCTGGAGCATGATGCTGCCCTTGGCCATGGCCGCCTCCCGCGGACCACCGGCGTGAGCCGCCCTCGCTGCGTGCCCCCCACTTGCCGCGATCCTGCCAGAATCCGGGGCCGGAGGCAAACGGAAGCAACTGGATGGCACCGGCCGCCGGGCGCCTTGGCAACACCGGCAGAAAGGCGACACCTCCCCGCCCGAGGCGCCCGCCGGGCTATCCAACGGGGCCCGGGCATGGGATCATGCCTCCGGCCGATCCACGGAAAACATCTGAGGTCTGGGGGGTCCCCCGATGAAGCACGCTCTCGCTGTCGTCCTTCTGATCGTCGCGTCGGCCGATACCGCCATCGCCGCGGACACCGCGTCCGCTCCTGCGCCCAATGCTCAAAAGGCCGTGCTGGTCACGGGCGCGAGCACCGGAATCGGCCGCAAGATCACCGAGCGGCTCGCGAAAGAGGGGTATTTCGTCTACGCCGGCGCGCGCAAGGAACAGGACCTAAAGGATCTCGATGCCATCCCGAACGTCCGCTCGCTGCGGCTCGACGTGACGAGCGCCGGCGAGATCGCCGCGGCCGTCGACACGGTGACGCGAGCGGGACGCGGCCTCTTCGCGCTCGTGAACAACGCGGGGGTTGGCCTCGGGGGCCCGCTGACCGAGACGACGGAGGAAGACTTCCATTTCTTGATGAACGTGAATCTCTACGGCCCGTATCGCGTGACCAGGGCGTTCAGTCCGCTCATCGTGGCTTCGAAGGGGCGCATCACCACAATCGGATCCATTTCCGGAATTCTCGCCGGCCGCAACTCCGGCGCCTACAGCATGAGCAAGCACGCCATCGAAGCCTTCGCCGACGTGCTGGCCGCCGAGATGGCGCCGCTCGGCGTGCAGGTGAGCGTCGTCGAGCCGGGGAACTACAATTCGGAGATCAGCAGGTCGGCGGCCAAACGGGCGGACGCCACGGGGTACGGCGATCGCTCGTGGTTCAAGGAACCCGACGAGGTGGCGGCCGTCGTGCTGCAGGCCCTGTCCGAGCCGACTCCCAAGCGGCGCTACATGATCACCCCGAACCAGCGCGAAGCCGAGATCACCCTCCGCAAAGCCATCGAAGTGCTCGTGCAGCTCAACGAGGGGCAGCAGTACACCTATGACCGCGATGCGCTCGTGAAAATGCTGGACGAGTCGCTCGCCACAGCCAGACCCAGGACATCGGCTCCGATCGTTGCCGCGCCGACGCCAAAGGACTCGAAATAGAAATGTCGACGGATACGAGTCCCGGCCCCGTTCAGTGGAGGCCCGATATGCAGTGCCCCCGGTGCCAGCAAGAGAACCCACCCGGAGCTCTCTTCTGCAACTCATGTGGTGCCGGTCTCGAGCTCACCTGTCCGTCGTGCCGCCACAGTAATCCGGCTGGAAGCCAGTTCTGTAACCGCTGCGGGGCATCCCTTGGAGCTACGCCGACCCCGGCCGGGCCTCGCTTCGCCTCGCCAGAGGCTTACACTCCCAGGCACCTCGCCGAGAAGATCCTCACGTCCCGGGCTGCCCTGGAGGGCGAGCGCAAACACGTGACGGTTCTGTTCGCCGACCTGAAGGGCTCGATGGAGCTGCTCGCCGACCGGGATCCCGAGGAAGCGCGCAAGATCCTCGACCCGGTCCTCGCGCACATGATGGACGCCGTGCACCGCTTCGAGGGCACGGTGAACCAGGTGATGGGCGACGGGATCATGGCGCTGTTCGGTGCGCCGATCGCGCACGAAGACCACGCCGTCCGCGCCTGCTATGCCGCGCTCCGGATGCAGGAATCGGTCAATCGGTACGCCGAGGAGGCGCGGCGCGCGCACGGCGTGACGGTGCAGATCCGTGTCGGGCTCAACTCCGGCGAAGTCGTGGTCCGCGCGATCGGCAATGACCTGCACATGGACTACACGGCGGTCGGTGAGACGACGCATCTCGCCGCGCGCATGGAACAGGCCGCGCGCCCGGGCACGGTGCTGATCGCGCCGGCGACGCTCCACCTGGTCGAAGGGTTCGTCGCTGTGAAGTCCCTTGGTCCAGTGCCGGTGAAAGGTCGCAGCGAGCCGGTCGAGGTCTACGAGCTGTCCGGCATCGGTCCCGCCCGCACGCGATTGCAGGCCGCCGCGCGGCGCGGGCTCACGCGGTTCGTCGGCCGGGACGCGGAGATCGAGGTGCTCCGCCGATCGCTCGAGCAGACCGGTGCAGGACACGGGCAGGCCGTCGCCATCGTGGGCGAGGCCGGCGTGGGCAAATCCCGCCTCAGCTGGGAGTTCACGCGGTCGCGCCACACCCACGGCTGGCTGGTACTCAAAGGCGGCTCGGTCTCCTACGGAAGGACCACGCCGTATCTGCCCGTCATCGAGATGCTGAAGGCATATCTAGGCATCCACGAGCGCGACGACCAGCGGCAGATTCGCGAACGAGTGGCGGGCAAGCTCCTGACGTTGGACCGAACGCTGGAGCCACTCTTGACGCCGCTCCTGGCGCTGATGGATGTCCCCGTCGACGATGCCGCGTGGGGCGCCCTCGACCCTCCGCAACGCAGGCAGCGGATCCTGGAAGCAGTCAAGCGGCTTCTCCTCCGGGAAAGTCAGGTCCAACCGCTCCTCTTGCTCTTCGCGAATCTCCACTGGATCGATTCCGAGAGCCAGGCGTTGCTCGAGGGCCTGATCGAGAGCCTGCCGACCGTGCGCATCCTGCTCGTCGTCAGCTACCGTCCCGAGTACCAGCACGCCTGGGGAAGCAAGACCTACTACACCCAGATCAGGATCGATCCGTTCCCGCCTGCGAGCGCCGAAGAGTTGCTCACCGCTCTCCTCGGCCAGGACGAGAGCCTCGAGACTCTCAAGCGCGTATTGATCGAGCGGACCGAGGGCAACCCTTTCTTCCTTGAGGAGACCGTGCAGACCTTGGTGGAGACCGAGGTGCTCGTCGGGGATCGGGGGGCCTATCGGATGACGAAAGAGCAGGACGCGTGGCCGATCCCGGCGACGGCGCAGGCGATCCTTGCGGCGCGTATCGACCGGCTGCCACCCGAGGACAAGCGGCTGCTTCAGGCTGCCTCCGTCATCGGGAAGGATGTGCCGTTTACGCTCCTGCAGACCATCGCCGACGTGCCTGAGGAAAGCCTTCGCCGCGGGCTCACGCAGCTCCAGGCGGCCGAGTTTCTGTACGAGACGAGCGTCTTCCCGGATCTCGAGTACACGTTCAAGCATGCCCTTACCCACGAGGTCGCGTACGCGAGCGTCCTCCAGGACCGTCGGCGCGCGCTCCATGCGCGGATCGTGGAGTCGCTCGAAACTCTCTACCCCGATCGGCTGGCCGAGCAGGTCGAGCGCCTGGCTCACCATGCTTTCCGGGGCGAGGTGTGGGAGAAGGCTGTCACGTACTTCCGGCAGGCCGGCGCCAAGGCTCTCGCCCATTCGGCCTACCGGGAGGCGGTGAGCTGCTTCGAGCAGGCACTGACGGCTTTGCACCCACTGCCCGATACGCGCCGGAACATCGAGAGCGCGATCGATCTTCGTCTCGACCTTCGTCAGTCGCTTTTCCCGCTGGGCGAGCTCGCGATGGTGTTGGTGTATCTCCGGGAGGCCGAACGGCTGGCCAGAACGCTCGACGATCCGCGACGACTCGGATGGGTGTCGGCCTATATGAGCGGCCATCACGTGCACACGGGCGGTCACGTCACAGAGGTGCGCACGTTGGCGCAAAGGGTCGAGATCATCTCGGAACGTCTCGGCGACGGTGCGCTCCACATCGCAGCTCAGTACTACCTCGCCGCTGCCTCTTGCCTCTCAGGCGACTATCGCGCGACCGAACGTGTCTGCCGCAAACTGATGCAGTCGCTACACGACCAGCGGCCCCGTGATCGGTTCGGCCTCGTGGTGTCTCCTGCGGTCATGTCTCGTGCCACCCTGGTGCGCGCCCTGGCCGAACGCGGCGCATTCGACGAGGGAGAAGCTCACGGACACGAGGCGATACAGATCGCCGAAGCGCTCGATCATCCGTTCAGCGTCGTCATTGGATGTCTCGATCTCGCGTATCTGAAGCGCGTCAGGGGGGAACTAACCGAAGCCGCCCGCCTGCTCGAATGCGCGGTCGCTCAGTGCCGCGAGTGGAACATCACGAGTCACACTCCGGTCGCCATGGCTGCTCTGGGGCACGTGTACGCGTGGTCGGGACGCATCGAGGAGGGCGTCTCCTGCCTGCAGCTGGCGGTGGCCGACTCTGAACGCACAGGGATTGGGTATCACCACTCGCTCAGCGTCGTACAGCTCGGCGAGGCGTATCTCCTCGCGGATCAGGTCGAGGACGCCCGCGCCTGCGCCGACCGCGCCGTGATGCTCGCTCGCGGGCGCGGTGAACGCGGGACTGAGGCGTGGGCTCTCCGCCTCCTGGGCGACATCGGCTCGCATCATGCCCGCCCCGACGTGACGACGGCCGCGGCGCACTATGGTGCCGCAATGAGCTTGGCCTCCAAGCTGGAGATGCGCCCGCTCATCGCGCACTGCCACCACGGCCTCGGCAGGCTCTACCGCCGGACGGGTAATCCCGGTCAGGCCCAGGAGCACCTGACGACCGCGACGGCGATGTACGGCGAGATGGGCATGACGTACTGGTTGGAAAAGCTCGAGAAGGGCATGAATGCACTCGGATGACTGGTGCGCCGACAGGTCTCGTGCGCTCGTGGAGGATGCCGCGGCACGTGAGCGTGAAGTCGACAGCAGCCCGTCGAGGTGGGGCCCGACCAACCCCCGTCCGTTCCCGATGGTGCTCGACCGGCGCGGGTGGGCCTCGGTAAGGTCACAGGCATGCGCGGTGGGCGACCTTCAGGTACACGACGCGGCATGATGCGGATGCGTCATCCGAGCCCGGCTGCTCGCGCGATCAGATACAAACCTGTCCCGACGACGGCCCCGATGGTTCGCGCGACGCGCTCACTGGCCGGTGCGAGACGTTCGACGGTGATGAGTGCCGCCACGACAGCCGTCGCGCGAAGGTTCATGACTCCGATGACCAGGAAGATCGCCATCAGACCGGCACAGCAGTGGCTGCAGTCGAGTCCAAGGCGCAGGCCGTGTCGCCAAGCCGTGCCGGCGTCGGCTGGCAGCGTGCGACCGCGCCCGGGTGCCTCCCGGCAACAGGCAAGGTGACGCGCCTTCCACGCGGTGAACTGGAGCGCGCCGGCGATCAGGACGACCACACCGACCGCGATCGGAACGGCGCGCGCCAGCGCCGGCAGCTGCATCTCGATGGCAGCGAAGAGCAGCGCAGAGACGCCAAGAAACGCTTGCTGGAAGGCTCGATCGGAAGCCATGCGTCGGAGATCTTCAATCCCGCATGCGCCACGACAACCACGACTTCGCTCAGCCCTTGTTGTACTCGTCGTGGCGGCGCCACCAGGCGCCCGTCTCGTTGCGTCCCCTGGGGGCGCGGTCGAGCCACTGGTACATGCCCCAGAGGCCGTCCAGTCCGCGCGAATAGGTGGAATAGGTGTGGTAGACGACGCCGTCCTCGAGCGCGAACGCGCTCATGCCCGGCCTCTCGCGCGAGTACGTGGCCACGTCGGTTCCGGTCATGGCCGCGATCTGGGCGACGGGCCCCTCGCCGCCGGCTTCCCGGGCCAGCGCGCGTACACCAAGGGTCGCGCCCTGCAACGGAACCTGCGACACCGCCTCGCGCCGGTAGTTATATTCGATGCCTCCCTCGCGCTGTTGCTCCTCGGTGAACTGGACGTTGAAGTCGAAGTTGAAGTCGCTGCCGAGCGAGGACGCCCAGGGAAACGTCCACCCCATCCGCCGCTTGTACGCCTGCAGCTTCGCGAGCGGCGCCCGCGACACCGCACAAAGCGTGACGTCGTGGTTGGCCAGGTGCACGACGAACCCGTTGAAGCCGTCCGCGATCGCCGAGCAGGACGGACAGCCCGCCGCGTAGTCGGGCCCGAACATGAAGTGGTAGACGAGGAGCTGCGAGCGTCCTCGGAAGAGGTCTGCCAGCGAGGCGCTCCCCTCGTCGGTCTCGAATCGGTACTTCTTGTCGACCCGGACCCACGGCAGCTCCTGCCGTCGCCGCGCCAGCTCGTCGCTGCGCCGCGTGAGCTCCTTCTCCGCCGCGAGTAGCTCGAGCCGCGCGGCCAGCCACTCTTCACGTGTCCCGGTCATGTGCTTTGTCATCGCTCTTCTCTCCTTTCCGTCGTCCCGGCTCATCGCCTCAGCCCTTTGATCTTCTCGGCCAGGATCCCGGTGAAATGCTTCCAGCCCTCCTCGTGGCCGCGGCCCATCTCGTCGTCGGGGAGGCCGGTGTGCGTCAACACCAGGTCGGTGGCGTCGCGGGACGGCGTCATCTCGAGGGTCACCCGGGACTCGAGCCCACGCGTCGCTTCCGACATCCAGGCGAACTCCAGCAGCCGCGGGCGCTCCACGCGCAAGTAGCGGCAGTAGTGCGCCCACAGGCGGCCGGCATGGTCCGCCTCCCAGTACCAGAGCTCGTCGACCGCGGCCCTGCGGAGAATGGCGCGGTGCGGCTCGAACCAGCGCCTGAACAGGTCGGGGTCAGCCCACGCGTCGAAGACCTCTTCCGGCGAGGCTTCGATCCGGCGGGGGACGGTGATCTGGAGAGTCGGGGTCGGGCTCGTTCCGGGAGGGGTCATCGTCAATCTTCCTTTCTGTTCGTTGTGAGGAATGCGTCGAGCTTGTCGAGGCGGTCGCTCCAGAACCGCTCGTAGCGGGAGGCCCAGCCCGCGATGCGCCGGATCGGCGCCGGATCGAGGGCGATATGGTGCTCGCGGCCTGCCCGCGTGCGCCGCACCAGCCCGGCGCGCTCGAGCACCTTCACGTGCTTCGAGACGGCGTTGAGCGACATGTCGAAGGGCTGGGCGAGGTCGGTCACCCGCGCGGCGCCCTTTGCCAGCCGCTGGACGATCTCTCGTCGCGTCGGGTCTGAGAGCGCCGCGAAGGTGATATCGAGGACCGGAGTCATATATTCAACCTGTGGGTTGAATATAGCAACTGGCATCGCTCGTGTCAAGCGATCGCCTGCTACCGATGCCGACTCCGCGAAGGGCGCTACAATGCGAGCGACATGAAGGCGGCTTCAAGATGACCCTGGCGCACGGCACAGACCGGCTGGAGTCGGCTCGCCTCGTGCTGCGGCGGATCGCGCCGGACGATCTGCCGTTCTTCACTCGCACCCACGCACTCCCCGAAGTCGCGCAGTATCTTTATCCCGCAGGCCGGCCGCGCTCGCTCGAAGAGTCGGCCACATGGTTGCAGGCCACTCTGGCGAGCTATGAGCAGCTCGCGCTCGGCCACCTCGCGGTCCTGCGCAAGGAAGACGGAGCGCTGATCGGGCGCTGCGGCTTGACCGACCTCGCTGTCGAATCCGCGGCAGCCGAGCACGGAATCCGCAGAGGATGGTTCGGGCGCGCACAGGCGCCCGCTGGCGTCGCCCTGACATTCGAGTGTGAGCTCGGCTACACGTTCGACCCCGCCTTCTGGGGCCAGGGTTTCGCGACCGAAGCGGTGCGTTGCGTTCTCGACTACGCGCGCGACGTTCTGCGGCTGACGTACGCGGTCTCGGCCATTCTTCCGCAGAATGCCCGCTCGCGGCGCGTCGCCGAACGGTTGGGCGTGCGAGCCGCCGGCCAAATGGAAGTGGTCGGTCTCACGTGGGATCGCTATGTGTGGCCGCTCGCGACCGGCGGCGCCGCTCGGCTCCAGCCGGCATCACGAAATAAGCGTAGCCCCGTACTTGGATAATGAGTTTGACGGCTTGGCGATGGAGAGGGCGATCGCGCATTTGGCTCAGGATCGACGATCTCGCTCGCGCCAATGTGTTTCGATCCCCCAAAAATGTACCGTTGACCATTTCTCCAACAGGCTCCTCGCGGCGTCGTGCGCCCCGGTTAGCTCCTCCGTCAGCTGGCTCAACAGAGGGAGATGTTACGCCCGCCATTGGGGCCTGCGCAATGTGACCTCGCAGGCACCACGATGCGCCGGAACTTGTCATGCGACTGACAGTTTCCGAAAGATGCTGCAGGCCGGACGATTACCGATGGCGTTATTTTCTGGCTAGTTATGGCTGGCTCACCATTTGCTCAGAAAAAGTCATGGCCATGGCGAGCGTGCTTACTCGGACCTCAGGTGGACGAAGGGAAACACCCACCCTCCCAAGCCGGGGTGCGGGACCATCCCGAACATCTGGCATATCGATTGTCAGTCGTCCGTCTGCTCAACCAAGTCGTGCAGGCTCCACGCCATGCATCCCCATCCGGCCACCGGCACGATCAAGGCTCCGCGTCCTCTCGAGGAAGAGACGCGCTAGTTTTCCAGAGCAGAAGATCTGACATGCGCCTGGCGTCCAAGATTTTCGCCGCATCGACCCTGGTCATCCTGGCCCTGGTCGGCGTCGCTGGGTGGAGCCTTCTCGCGGTGGGCCATCTGGTCCGCGCCCATCGCGACATCACGGACCGGTCTCTCCCGGCCCTGCAGCTCGAGGTATCCCTCGAGGAGATCGTCCCACGGCTGCTCCGCATCGAAGCTCGCTATCTTGTCCTCCGGGACCGCGCGTACGGGCAGCTTTTGAAAGAGCGCGTGGCTCGCGCGGTAGCGGATCTCGAGCGGCTGGAAGTCTTTCTCAGGTCGCCGGCCGAAGAGAACAGCTACCGTGAGGCCGTCGCAGCCTTCACGACATACGCGCAGCTGGTCGACAAGGAGCGTGCGCTGCTGAGCCGGGGTGAGGCGGCGCGGGCCCTGCGTCTGTCCGAAGGGCCGGCGCGATCGGCCGCCGAGCGGTTGGACCAGGCCTTGACCCGGCTGACCGAGGCGACCTCGGCCGAGGTCGCCCAGGCGCAGACGGCGGTCCGGGCGCTCGAGTCCCGCACGTGGACCACGATTCTCGTAACCCTGAGCGTCAGCCTTCTCGCCGCCGTTGGCGCGACAGGTTTTCTCGCTTTCCGCTTGACGCGATCCGTTCGCCGGCTGTCCTCGGCGACCGGGCGGGTGGCGGACGGGAGCTTCACGGAGCCGCTTCCGGTCGAGACGCGGGACGAGATCGGGGACTTGACTCGGTCGTTCAATCGCATGGCTCTGGAATTACGAGAAGTCGAAGGGCTCAAGCAGCAGTTCTTCTCCCACATCTCGCATGAACTCCGGAATCCGCTCACAGCCATCCGCGCCTCGGCCCAGCTTGTTCTGCTGCGGGCGCGGGATGGCCTCGATGCCAAGCAATGCCATTGGATCCAGTCGATCGACGACAGCGTCGACCATCTGCTCAGACTGGTGACTCGGATCTTGGACCTCAACCGGCTCCGGGCGGGCGTGTTTCCCCTCGTGCGGCAGCCCATGGAGCTTGACAAGGTCATCGCCCGGGCGCTGGATGTGCTCGGTCCCCAGGCGGAGCAGCAGGGTCTGCACCTGGAGCAGACGTCGATGGAAGGCTGTATCGTGATCGCGGCCGATGAGGAGGCGGTGACACAGTTGCTTCTCAACCTGGTCGGCAATGCGATCAAGTTCACGCCGGAAGGCGGGTCGGTGCGTGTCGCGGTCACCGATGCGGCCACGCATGTCGAGCTGACGGTGCGGGACACCGGGCCGGGAATTCCGGCAGCGGACCTCGCCCGCATCTTCGAGCCCTATCAGCAGGCGCACCAGGGCCGTAAGGGCTCCGGCCTCGGCCTGGCCATCGTCAAGGGCCTGGTCGAGGCCCACGGCGGCTCGATCCGTGTCGACAGCGAGGAAGGGACGGGCACGTGCTTCCTGGTCCGGCTTCCGAAGACGGCGCCTGACGTATGAGGCGCCTCGTCGTTGCGCTGACACTGGGCGCCCTGTGCACGGGATGCGGCACCGTCGACTGGTTCCGCGACAAGCGCGAGACTCGCTCGGAGGTCGCGCAGTTGGTGGGGCGGGCGGACGAGTTGGTCCGCGAGGGGCAGCCGAGCGCGGCTCGTGATCTCTACGCGCGGATCGTCGCTGAAGCCCCACGAGACGCCGTGCATGCGAGGGCACTCCATAGTCTCGCGAGGCTGTACGTGGATCCCGCCAGCGGGCTCCGCGACTACCGGGCGGCGCAGCTGGCATTCGGGCGGCTGCTCACGGAATATCCCAAGGGCGAGTGGGAATCGGAAGCTCGGGCGTGGCAGGCCACCTTGGCCGAGCTCGTGGCGCGTAAGGCCGAGCTGGTGGCGCGCGAGGCCGAGCTCGTGACGCGCGAGGCCGAGCTCGTGACGCGCGAGGCCGAGCTCGTGACGCGCGAGGCCGAAGCCGCCCGGTTGAAGACCGAGGCAGCGAAGCTCGGCGCTGATCTCCAGCGCTTGAAGCGGATCGACATGAATCTCGAGCGCCGGCGGTAAAGATCTCTCGGCGAAGATGGTCCCAGTGGGCAACCAGAGGCCGGCTCATCTCTGGGGCGCTTCCCGAGCGGAGCCTCTTGATCTCGCCAGCCAGAATGTTCCGATAGTGCGTGGCCTTGCTGAGGATCGCTCAGAGCCGACCCTGCCGCTCTTCGAGGTCGGTGAGGAGATGGATGTCAAGCTCGTCGATCTTACCGCGGCGCGTCGTCAGGCCGGATGCTGTCCGATTCATGCTTCCTCCCTTAGTTCTTCCGTGGTCCTTTCGATAATTCTTCCCGACACTTCTTCGTGGAGGTGGTACAGGACGCATCTTCCGTGCCGTCGGCACGAATGCTGGAATTATGAAGGATTGCGTATCGGCACTGTCGCGCGAGGCCACGAATCGTAAAGTTTCACTACGTTAAAGGCGCGTCACTCGGCCGCCCCGCGCCGAAGCCGCTGCTCGCAGGAATCGCCGCTATTGTGTCAAGGCGCTGGACCCAGGATGGAACCCTGACAGGAGGATTGCGATGACTGCATTCGCGGGTAAAGTCGTGTGGATGACGGGCGCGGGCACCGGCATCGGCGCTCATGTTCGCGCGGGAGGGTGCCGCGGTCGCCCTCATCGGCCGCCGGCGCGACAAGCTCGAGGAGGTGGCGGCGGAGATCCAGGCCATTGGCGGCACGGCCGCGGTCGAGGCGCTGGATGTCGCCGATCGGGTGAAGGTCGGTGAGGCCGGCGAACGCCTGCTGAAGCACCTCGGACGGGTTGACATTCTCGTCAACAACGCCGGGCTCAACGTGATCAACCGGCGCCTTGACGAGATCACGGCCGGGGACTGGGACTACATTCTCGCCGTCAACCTCACCGGGGCGTTTAACATGGTGCAAGTGGCGATGTCGGCGATGCGCCGCCAGAAGCACGAGCTCATCGTCAACATCGTCTCGACCGCGGCCAAGCGGGTGAGCGGCGTCGCCGGCATCGCCTACTCCGCCTCGAAGTTCGGCAGGCTCGAGATGAGCCTCTCCTTGACGCAGGAAGACTGGCAGTTCGGCGTCCGCGCATGCTGCCTGTGTCCCGACGACGTCAACACGCCCATCATGGCGCGACGCAAGGTGAAGTATCCGCCGGAGGTGCTCGAGCAGTTCATCCAGCCCGAGGATCTCGCCGAGACGATGAGATTCGTGGCACTCATGCCGCGCCGCACCTCCATCCCGGAAATGATCATCTATCCCACGAACGTCCGGCCTTCACGCCGGCTGAGAGCGGGCTGACTTCGTGAGAACTGCGGCCCAAGGTCTTTCGACGATGACTGAGGCCAAGGACGCGGGAACCGCCGCCGGTGGGTGTGAGCGTCCCTACGCTCTGTCGAAGGCTGACCACCCCGACGTCGAGCACGCTGCCCTGACACCAGGCGGAGCGCCTCGTGCTGGAGCCAGGCCGACAAAGCGACTCCCTGGGTAATTCTTGGGTAAAGCATAGGGGTTAGCGGCTCCTGCGTCCGCTAACCCCTTGCCGTCAATGGTTGCGGGGGTCGGATTTGAACCGACGACCTTTGGGTTATAAGTCATTCCCGATTTCACACCCCAGCCAACCCGCGACAAACAACACGTCGTAAATTAAATTTGTGCTTCTCACGCAAGTGACTTTAGTTCCCTGGCTCTCGTTAGAAGCAACTTCCTGGGTAATCCCTGGGTGAAGTCTGGGTGGCCGCTGATCGAGGCGCAACGAGAGGCCCTCCTGGACATCGGCACCGGCGGAGGCGGTCTCGCTCGATCGCCTGCTGGGTCCGTCCATGCGCCGGGGCCAAGACTCACCTGGACGACGCCAGCTCTTCGTCGCCCTGAACCGTGAGAGCTCACCTCAACGCGATGCCCCCCTCGCGATCTAGGCCCCTTTTGCGTTCCAGATGTCGCGGTGCAGGCGCCACTGCCCATCAACCTTCTTCCAGACCACGACGAACTTCACCACCACTGTGCCGCTAGCGACTGCCAGAGTCGCCTCGCCCACCTCGTAACCAGTGTCGCCGGCCTGCTCGAAATCCAATGTGTTGAGCCGGACGTCCTTCAGCCCCATCTGCTGCGCGACCGACGCCCACATCTGCTTGATGCTGTCCCGCCCCTTGACGATGGGCCCGTCGGGCGGAAAGGCCATGGCATCGGGCGTGTAGAGCGCGGCAAGGCTCTCGACGTCTCCCTTGCGGGCGGCTTCCTCAAACTGACGATTCACGGCGGCGATGTCTGATCGGCTCATGGTGTCCTCCTTGTTCCTCTGGTTGCTACCGTAGCTGTCTAATTGCCGCCTCGGTGGAAGCCAAGGACAACTGCATGCCCATCGCGCGGTACATGCTCGTCGCTCCCCCGAGGTGCTCCCGTGCCTTCTGCCGATTGCCCATATGCCGGTAGAGCCCACCGAGGCTCAGGCGGTAGTAGGTATGAGAAGCTGCATGACCTCCGCTCAGGCCTTGCGCGAGGTTTGAGTCAGGAACGCGCTGATCAGCTGCGTGAGCTTCTTGCTCCCGCACTTCGGACAGGCTTGACGCCCTTTCTCGTGCTGGGTGATTGACAACCGGAGTGTGACCGTTCGACTGCATGCCGCACAGTGGTATTCGTAGCGGGGCATGGCTGATCCTCCTTGCTCTGGTCACTCGGCGCCTATCCTACCTCAACTTGCCCTATGGAATTTCGGGACCCAGCTTCAGGTCCGGGTGCCGGTGCTGATCTCGTGCTTCCTGCCCCTGACTTGCAGCAAGGATGCCAGCGCCGGCCGATCTCAGTCCCCGCCGGTTTCTTCTCCGCTTGGCACAGCGCGGATTACGCCCCTGCTAGCGTGGGGCGATCCTGCCAGAGTCCGTGGGCGTGGTCAAACGGCAGCGGCCGGCTGGCTGGATCTCAGGCCGCCGAGCAAACAATTCCTGGGTGAAGTCTGGGTAAACGAAAGGGGTTAGCGGCTCCTGCGTCCGCTAACCCCTAGTCGTTCCTGGTTGCGGGGGTCGGATTTGAACCGACGACCTTTGGGTTATGAGCCCCGTGCGAATTAACACCAGACCCAACGCGCCACAAACAACACGTCGTAAATTAGCGCTTCTCACGTAAGTCGGTTTGGCCGTCTTTGGCTCTCGTTGGGAGCAACTCTCTGGGTAATTCCTGGGTGAAGTCTGGGTGCCGCGACGAAGCAATCGTGACTTTCTCGCTGTGAATGGCGTCGCCTAACAATCCGCGCAGCGTCCGTCGTCCGCATCACTGCCTCGGTAGCTACTGTGGCGAACCGACAATTCCCCCAGGCCGGACTTGCACCGGCAAGAGCACTGCACCTTTTCACGGCGCGCTGCATTGTCCGGGCTAGGGTGCCGTCCGCAATCTGGCGTATCGGCTTTGGGGAAGAGGAGAAGTCGCTAGGGTTCCTGCCCGCCCGCGCGGGGTTGGAAGCCGAGCTCCTCGCGGAAGAGAGCAAGCCCGGAGTCTTGCCCGGCGACGTCGCCGTAGCGTAGCACGTCACTCTCGTAGAGAGTGCGCCTCCGTAGTACTGCGCTGATCTGTCGGCGAGTCCAAGGCCGCTCGTTGCGACGCGGCAGGCCCAGAGAATTCAGCGCGGTGGCGATCGCGGAAGAGGCGCGCCCGCGGGCGGCGAGCCCGAAGATCGTCCTCACTGTTTCGCTCTCGGCTTCGTCAACGACGAGGCCCTTTCCATTTCTCCGGTACCCGTAGGGAACGTTGCCGCCGGGCGGGAGGCCGCTGCGGACCCGCTCCTGCCTTCCCTTCCACAACCGTTCGATGATGTCCTTCCGGTTCTCCTCGGCAATGGCCTCGCGGATCTGACGGATCAGAACGCCCTTCCTATCCTTACCGTTGTACGTCGGCATGTCGGCGATGAGGACCCGGACGTCAAGCTGGGCGAGCGCATGGAAGAGGTTCTCGGCTAGGCGCACGTCCCGGGAGAGTCGGGGCGCCGCCCACCACGCTTTGAGATGGATGCAGCGGGGTCCGTATAAGTGGATTCGTCGCGCGTTAGCGACGACGGGAACCTCGGCCCTCACCTCATCGAAACGGTAGCCATCATCTCCTCGGCAAGACCACGGTCTGCCGCAATCCGCCCGTGGGCCGGTTGCTCAGGGTGATGTCGCCTCCGTGCTCACGGATCCCGGCGCGGGCAACCGCGAGGCCAAGACCGACCCCGCCCGTATCACGGCTGCGCGAACGCTCGAGGCGATAGAACGGCGCGAACACCTTCTCGATCTCCGTCGCAGGAATTCCCGGCCCTTCGTCCTCGACGGTGATGATGATGTCCAGAGGCGTCACCGTCACGCGAAGGTCGGCATGACCACCATAGTTTACTGCGTTCTCCACGAGGTTCCGCAGCGCCCGCTTGAGCGCCAGCGGCCGCCCCTCCGACGGGGCGCGCGGTGGCCCTTCCAGTCCTACTCGGCGGCCGGACTCGGTGAGTTCCGTACGGATCTCCTCCAGTAGACTGACGATGTCGACGGCGACCGGCGACTCGCCGCCCCCATCGCCTCGCGCATACGCGATCGCAGCATGGATCATTGCTTCCATCTCGTCCAGGTCCTTCAGCATCTTCGTCCGCTCCTCGTCGTCCTCGACAAACTCCGTGCGGAGCCTCAGGCGCGTGAGGGGCGTGCGCAGATCATGCGAGACAGCGGCCAACATCTGCGTGCGGCCATCCAGCAATCGACGGATCTGCTCTTGCATGGTGTTGAACGCCCGCGCGACCTCACGGATCTCGCTCGGCCCCTCTTGGTCGAGCGGTTCCGCGGCGGCCACGTCTGCTCCGAACCGGACGGTCGCCTCGGCGAACCGTCGCAGGGGCCTGGTGACACCTCTCGCCACCCAGACGGCCAGCCCGGTGAGGCCGATGCCGATGACGAGCAGGATCGGCGCGAGCCGCCCCACGAGCTCGAGGGGAGACCACCGTCCGCGTGCAACCACTTGCAGCCGCGTCCCATCGGACAACTCAACCCAGACGAGAATTGGCTCCCACGATGGCCAGTTATGGCCGGGCCACGATGCGCCTGTGCCTGGCATGTGGCCGATGGCCAGCACGCGAGCGCCCAGAGGTGGCAGTTCGCGGGCCAAGCGCCCACGGAGCCGGTCGGTGAACCAGTCTGGCGACACCGCCGGATTCGCGTCCGTGCCCGCGAGGTCCCGGATGCTCAGGCCTGCGCGCTCGACGCCGACATACACGGCGGGCCGGGCAGCCGCGGGCGTTGCCTCGGCGACGGCCACCAGCGTGACCACGCGATCGACGAGACTTGCTTGGCCCCCGCCCATCGTGATCGTACCTACCGCGATGCCCGCCACGACCACGAGCGGCATGCCAGCGACCAGGACCAAGGTCATCCGGCCCGCGAGACTTCCCGGCACGAGCCGGCTCATTCCCGCTCCACTACCGGGGTGAACACGTAGCCGCCGCTCCGCACCGTCTTGATCAGCGCTGGCCGGCTGGGATCCGGCTCGATTTTCCGCCGCAGGCGGCTTACCTGGGAGTCAACGCTGCGGTCGAAGGAGGCGGCCTCACGGCCGCGGGTGAGATCCAGCAGTTGGTCGCGGCTCAAGACCCGGCCCGGCCGCTCGGCGAACGCGAGCAGGAGATCGAACTCACCGCCGGTCAGCTCGGCCTCGCGCCCGTCGGGTCCGACGAGACGCCGACCTCCCGGCTCTAGGCGCCAGCCGGCGAAGCGCAGGGTCGCGTTCTGTTCGCCGCGCGGTGTCACCCGACCGGTCCGGCGGAGGACGGCGCGAATGCGCGCCAGCAGCTCCCGCGGGTTGAAGGGCTTGGGCAGGTAGTCGTCGGCGCCGAGCTCGAGACCGAGGATGCGGTCGATGTCTTCACGCATTGCAGTGAGCATAATCACCGGCAGGTCGGACTCCGCGCGCAGTCGGCGGCACAGGCTGAGACCGTCCTCCCCTGGCAGCATCAGATCGAGGACGACCAAGTCGATGCGCCGGTCAGCCAGCGCTCGCCGCATTTCCTTCCCGTCGGCGACGGTGGTCGCCCGGCAGCCGTGCCGTGTGAGGAACTTGGCGACCAGGTCCCGGATCTCGCGATCATCGTCGACAACGAGAACGTGGGGGGAGCTGTCCATGGCGACCATCCCATCCTAGGGCTTCGGGCTACCGGCGTCATGCCTATCTCTGTCACGAAACGTTGCCGCGAGCCGCTCGGCAACATTTCGCTAAGAAGACCCCCGGGACACGACACCTGCCAGCCACGAAAGCCATCGTCGCGCCACACGGCTCCGCTACCGTTGAGCCATGATCCTGCTTTCGTTGGAACGTCCCACACGATGCCGCCGCCCACTGGCGACCAATGACCTGACTACGCGCTACGATGCCGCCGCGCCCCGCTGGGACAGAACGATGCAACGGCTCGGCTATCCACGAGCCTACACCCGACTCCTTGACGAGCTCCGTCAAAAGGGAGTCCTCGATCGATGGCCGCCGTCGCCCAGGGTGCTCGACTGTGGTCTCGGTACAGGCGTCCTCGCGATGGCCTTTGCCCGAGTCGTTTCAGGCGTGACCATCGTCACCGGCATCGACATCTCGCTCACGATGCTGCACCACGCCGTGGCGAACCTGGCCGCCGCCCGAGTGACGGCGGAGCTCCAGCAGGCCGACGCGCGGTGCCTTCCGTACCGGGACGATGAATTCGACACCGTCCTCAGCGCGCATATGCTCGAGCACCTGCCGACACCACGCGAGGCACTGGGCGAGATGGCACGCGTTCTGAGGCCGGGTGGGCTTCTCATCGTCATCGCCGTCCGCGCCACTGTCGTGGACGCCGTGATCCGCCTCAAGTGGGGTCACGCACCCGTCCGCCCGGGTGATCTTGGCCGCTGGATGGCGCTCGAGGATATTCGTGATGTCCGCTGCCACGCGCTGGGCTCAGCTTGGAGACCCGCGCGATGGCTGAGCCGGGCCTTCGTGGGCCGGAAGGGAAACGGCCTGGATCAGGAGGCATCTTCGGTCGTCGGGCGAGTGAAATGAGGACCAGCCGTCAGCATCGGGAGCGATCTGAGAGAGCCCTGACGGTCGCGAATTCCAGCGTCCTTCGCCCGCCGCTCGTCGTTCTGGCTGCGCTTCTCTTGGGGGCGGTGCTCACCGTCGTCTGGCCACTTCCCTTCTTTCTTCGCATTCTCGGTCCGCCGGTCGGAGGTTTGCTGATCGCGATTGCGGCGGCGCTGTTCTCGTACTCGGTCAGGCAGTTCTGGGTAGCCGGGACGCCGGTGCCTGGGAACAAGCCGACGACTGTGATTGTCCGCACCGGTCCCTATCGCTTCAGCCGGAACCCGATCTATCTGGCGTTCTTCTTGTTGCACCTCGGCCTTGCAATCTGGGTTAACAGCCTGTGGCTGATCGCCACGTTGATCCCGACGGTTGCACTCATGACCGTCGTCGTGGTCCCCAGAGAGGAGCGGTACCTGACAGGAAGGTTCGGTGTCGAATATTCGGACTACAAGGCCTCCGTGCGGCGTTGGCTATAGTCCTCGCATGCCGAAGGATCTCCGCGAGGGGTCTTCGCAGGAGAATTCCCCGTCCCTGCCCTTGGCGATAGGCATCGATCGCCTTCCTCATTCGTCGCGGAGGCCCCTTTCCTTCGGCGGTGAGCAACGGAGAGGGAACAGCAGATGATGAAGAACAGAGGGAGCGCGACGGCCATCATCCTCCTGGCCGTGGTCCTCAGCACTGCCTGCAACAACTGGCGTGGCTTTGGCTTCCGTGCCAGTGGACCCGAGATGCCGCGACTCAGACAGGTGCTGGCGCTCAAGCCAGGCATAGTGGTGGCTGACGTCGGAGCTGGCAAAGGCGAGGTTACGGTGGCGCTCGCGGCCGAAGTTGGGTCGCGCGGGCACGTGTTCTCGACTGAGATTGACCCCGAGCGCCTGGAGCATATTCGCACGGTGGTCGCCGCGGCGGCCCTTGACAACGTGACGGTTGTGCAAGCGCAGGCCCACGACACTGGCTTGCCCACGAGCTGCTGCGACGCTGTGCTCCTGCGCCGCGTCTACCACCACTTGAGCGATCCTGCGGAGACCAATGTCAGTCTCCTGCGCGCCCTGCGCCCGGGCGGTGTGCTCGCGATCATCGATTTTCCGCCGACGTTTGCCTGGCTGTGGCCATGGCCGCCGAAGGGTGTCCCGCAGAATCGGCGTGGGCACGGCGTCGCGGTCCACCTCGTGGTCGAGGAGATAACGGCGAGCGGGTTCGAGCTCGTCCAGGTCATTGACGATTGGCCCGGCCGGTCGCCGCTCGCGAGCTATTGCGCGGTCTTCCGCAACCCTCGGAATGGGCAATGAGCCACCGGGGTCTCCCGGACTGATCATGAAGAGGATCTCAATGACGATGGCCGAGTAGAGCGTCCACACACCGCAGGCTGTGTGCCTTTCTTCATGCGAATCATGTGTTGCCGTTCTGCTGATGCGGCGCTCCACGTCGCCGCTGCTGTGGGACGAGGGTGGGGAGGAGTCCTACCGCAGGAGCCACGCTTTGAAGGCAATGAGGATGGCAAGGCCCAGCAGGGTGAATCCGAGAGCGTTGATGACGAAGATCGCCGTGAGGCCTGCCCCGAAGAGCCGCGCGGCCGCCCAGACCCCGGCGGCCGTCATGACGAGGCGGCCCGTGACCGCGAGGAGCGGCCAGGGCACCTGCCCCGCGCCCGGCGCTGCGAAGTAGAGCGCCACCACCATGCCGAAGCAGAGGTAGCATCCTCGTCCCAGCTCGACAGCCGGAGCCACGCCTCGGCTGCATCTTCTGCTTCCTTGAAGCCATAGGCCGCCAGGATGGCCTTGATCTCCTTCTTGTGCGAGCCGGGCCGGCTTCCGCAGCGAGGACACGGCGCGGGGCGCTCGGAGCCATACGGCAAGAGGACGTCCCGGAGGGCGCTCTCGACCTCCCGGAGCAGGTGAGCCACGAGATGTGGCGTCGTCTCAAGTGGGAAACCAGTCCCCATCAGCCTGCACGCGTCCTTGAAGAAGGCGGCTGGACCCGGGCCGAGCAGGAGCAGCCGACGATGGACCCGCTGCTGGCGTGGGTCGGTGAAGCGGAAAGGCTCTGGACGTTCAGGATCGGCCATTCCGTCGGTCGGAGTGGCTCGACCACCGTCTGGTAGTCGTCCCATCAAAAGGGCATTCGAAGAATACTGGTACGAGGATACCCCGGCGAGGTGCGCCGAGCTCCACACGGACTCGGCCATTCAGCGCGCGCTCGCGCAAAACCGATTCCTGGGTGAAGTCTGGGTAAACGAAAGGGGTTAGCGGCTCCTGCGTCCGCTAACCCCTAGTCGTTCCTGGTTGCGGGGGTCGGATTTGAACCGACGACCTTTGGGTTATAAGTGCGAGACGGCCATGACCGGTAACCCTCTGCTCTCGCGAGAAAAGCATGCGACAGCAAGCAGTTCCACGTTTTCTGTTGATGCTTCGTCCTTGCTCCCGTTTCAGTTTGTTTCGGGGTATCATGGGAGCAAAATGGGAGCAGTTGCAAAGCGCCGCCGGGGTTATCGCTTCGCCGCGGCCAGTCTCGGTCGGTGGCGGGAGCCGTCCCGGGAGGCACCAAGCGTCAGCCGCGTCCCAAGAGCCGTGGCCCAGCGATAGAGCGTCCGTAGCTCGAGGTTCTTGACCCGCCCGGACTCCAACCTGGCCACAAAGGGTTGGCTCACGCCCATCCGCTTGGCGAGTTCCGTCTGGGTCATGCCGAGCGCCGCTCTCCGGGCGGCCAGATCCTGCTCCACTCGCATCTCGGCCAGTGCCGCCTCGACTTGTTGGGCGAGATCTCTGTTCCCCCCAAGCTTCCCGTCTACCCACTGCATGAAGTCGTTCTTCTTGCTCCGCATTGTCTCGGCCCCCTTATCTCTATCGCTTGCTCCGCTTTCCTCGAACTTCGACCGCCGCTTTGTAGGTGCGTGCCGTCTCAAGCGATCCTTGTGGGATGCGATCTCGCTTCTTCACGATCCCACTCAAGAGTGTGACCACCCGCCGTCCCGGCCCGAAGACGTAGAAGATCCGTACCTGATTACGCCGCAGCTCATAGAGCCCCTTGCTCAGCGCCTTCGATTGGGGTTCCCGTACCCGATTGCCGCGCTCCTGAATGAGCTTCACAAGGGCAAAGGCGTCCACCTCATCCTGGCCAGTCAATGACTGAATGAAGTCTTGGACCGGACACGCTCCCGCTGGGGTCCGGTACGCCTCAATGACCCAACGATCAGAGGCGACCATCGTCTCAGTATAACTTTGGAGATATATCTGTCAAGACTTATGTCGCTAGCTCTTATCCCCGAAAGGTCAAGTGCATGCCGGTCCACCGTGATAGGGTTGGCGTCCGTCGGAACATACATACTTAGAGCCAGCTCGCGAGATACGGTGACTCCTTACGGAGCATGTGTAGACAGATTGTCGGCGGGACTAAAGCCTGAATGCACGCTCATTGCCGTCGGATGTAGACGATCAAATTTGCGAGACCGGTCGGATATTGCTCGAGAACACGGAGAACCGCATCGGCTATTGCCTGGAACTCATCCCCTCGGAAGCTCGCGGGCACGAGGATGATGCCGGCGTGCTCAGCGTTCGTCGCGACGGCCTCGGTAGCCAGCTCCACGAAATCACCGATATTGGCAGTGACGATTGCCCGCCTCTCCTGCGTGGCGTAGGCGAGCTGCGTGCGATCATTACGTTGGATGTTGCCGACCTCGTGCGCGGCGATGGCATCAACGCGGGCCTCGCGAAGAATCTCGGCAATGGCGGGAGACAGATTCTCGTCGAGGTAGATCCTCACCGAACGGAAACTACACGCACGAGCCCCGGGTACTCCCGTTCGAGTCTCTCAGGAGTCAACGCCTTGTTCGCGTCGACCTTCGACTGAACCTCCTCGCTGTAACGGCGGTAGTACATCAGCGCTGCCGTCAGCTGCGCTTGCGAGAGCTGAGGGAACATCGCGGCGAGGCGCTTCGCATCCTTGTCTCGGCTGAAATCGCGCAGCACCTCCCAGACGGCGAGCCCCGTGCCTCCGATTTTCGCCGTTCGGCCGGTCGGCTCGTCCGCGAAGTAGATCCCTGGGCACTGTCGCATGCGGAGGGCTTCCTCGAGGAGTTCCTGCGCAACATCTGCGACCGATCGTCGGCTCCGCGCGGCCGTCGCCTCGAGTTCCCTCCGCAACGATTGACGGAGACGCATTGTCGTCGAGACTCTCGGCTCCTGACGGCCCGGCTTGCTGCGGCTCGCATCCTTGCGGTTCGCAGCACGCCGATCCCGGGCGCTGGCCTGTCGACCACGATTCGAACCAGGCTGCCTCATAGGCATGATCTTACGTTGTAAGCGATCAGATTACAATAAGAGACGTGGGGCCTTTTGACGGCTGCCGTCGTGATGATTCCGGCCTAGAATTGCTTCGATGGTACCGTCGCAGGAGCCGATCCATGAGGCGGTCGTTCGGGAGGAAGCGCGAATCGCTCGCCTTGGAGCGGAGCTCGCCGAGGCCCGCGCGCGGCTCACGTCGCTCCAAGAAGAACTGACGCAGCAACCCGCGGCATCCCGAGACTCCTTCGCGCTCGTCCTGTCAGCGCCTGTGCCGTCAACGCCGGCCGAAAAGGTGGCGCTGTTCCGCTCGCTGTTCCGCGGCCGCGAAGACCTCTATCCCAAGCTCTGGACCAACGCCCGGACAGGTCGCAAAGGATACGCGCCCGCTTGTGCAAATGAGTGGGTTTCCGGCGTCTGCGAGAAGCCGCGGGTCAAGTGTGGGGAGTGTCCGAATCAGGCATTTCTGCCGGTAGAGGACCGGGTGATCCTTGACCACCTCCAAGGCCGTCACGTCATTGGCGTCTACGCGCTGCTCACCGACGAAACGTGCTGGTTCCTCGCAGCCGACTTCGACAAAGCCTCGTGGGCCGATGACGTCACCACGTTCGTCGACACCTGTCGAATGGCCGGCATACTGGCTGCCGTCGAGCGATCACGTTCGGGCAACGGGGCCCATGTCTGGTTCTTCTTCTCTTCGCCAGTCCCGGCGACTGCCGCACGCAAGATGGGCTGCTACCTCATCACGGAGACGATGACCCGACGCCACCAGTTGAGCATGGCATCGTACGATCGCCTCTTCCCCAATCAGGACACGCTACCCCGAGGCGGATTTGGCAATCTCATCGCGCTTCCGCTTCAGCACGGCCCACGCCAGATGGGCAATACCGTCTTCCTCGATGAGCACCTCATTCCGTATGCCGATCAGTGGAGCTTCCTCTCGTCGCATCCCCGCATCAAGCCGGCAACCGTCGAGGCGGTCGCCCGTGAGGCGACGCGCAAGGGTCACGTCGTCGGTGTCCGGCTGACCGATATGGCGGACGCCGGCACCACCGCACCCTGGTTGACAGGTTCCGGGACGCGTTCACCATCCGGCCCGCCGCGTGTTCGGTTCAACATACCGCTTCCCCCAGAAGTACGCGCCGTCCTCGCCCAGCGGCTCTTCGTGGCGAAGCACGGGCTCGCCCCGGCGCACTTGAACCACATTAAGCGTCTGGCGGCGTTCCAGAATCCCGAGTTCTACAAGAAGCAGAACCTCCGGCTCTCGACCGCGCTGACTCCTCGCGTCATCGCCTGTGCCGAGGAACTACCTGAGCACGTCGCGCTGCCTCGTGGGTGCCAACCCGAGCTCGAGCAGATTCTTCGCGAGCACGGTAGCGCCCTCTTCGTCGAAGACCAGCGATATCAGGGCAGTCCTCTGCGCGCGACGTTCGACGGCGACCTGACCCCGGTCCAAAAAAAGGCCGCACGGGCCATGCTTCGCGACGACATCGGTGTCCTGGTCGCACCACCGGGCATAGGCAAGACCGTGATCGGCATCTACCTGATCGCCTCTCGGGCCCGGAACACCCTTGTGCTGGTTCATCGCCAGCCGCTGCTGGATCAGTGGATCGCACAGCTCTCGATGTTCTTGGGGGTCCCTCCAACGGCGATCGGTCAGATCGGCGCGGGTAAGCACACTCCCAACGGTCAGCTGGATGTAGCGATGATCCAGAGTCTTGTGCGCCTGGGCAGCGTTGACGATCTGGTCGCCACGTACGGCCACGTGATCGTCGACGAGTGTCACCACGTCCCGGCGGCGTCCTTCGAACGTGTGCTGTCAGAAGTGAAGGCTCGCTTCGTCGCTGGCATGACCGCCACGCCTCACCGGCGAGACGGCCTCCATCCGATCCTCGAGATGCAACTGGGCCCGCCGCGCTTTCTGGTCGACGCTCGAGCCCAGGCGGCTCGGCGTCCTTTCGAGCACCGTCTGATCATCCGTCAGACTGCGTTTGGCGTCGACGGCAGCGTATCCATGGATGGCATCCAGACGCTCTACGCGGCGCTGGGAGCAGATGAACAACGCAATCGCCTCATCGTCGCCGACGTCGAGGCCGCGCTTGCCGAAGGCCGTTCTCCGATCGTCCTGACCGAGCGCAAAGATCATCTCGAGCATCTCGCCGCCGCGCTTCGCGGTGACGCCCGACATATCGTCGTGCTGCGTGGAGGTATGACCCCGAGCGAGCGCCGCGCGGCGGCAGCCACGCTCGCATCCATACCGGATGCGGAGTCACGAGTGGTCATCGCGACCGGTCGTTACATAGGCGAAGGCTTCGATGACGGGAGGCTCGACACGCTCTTCTTGGCGATGCCCGTCTCATGGAAGGGCACCCTGATCCAGTACGCTGGGAGACTTCATCGCCTCCATCCCGGCAAGACCGAAGTCCGGATCTACGACTACGTTGACCGTGTGGTCTCCATGCTCGCCCGCATGTTCGAGAAGCGCTTGCGTGGATACCGTGCGATCGGCTATGCGCGAAGCGCGGCAGCCAGCGGGTATGAGGAGCCGAAGGCCGAGGGCGAGCGCGTCAATGGCGGCGATGCACTTTAGCTCGGACATGCCAGCGTGACTGGTGAATCCCGCGGCGGACAGGGCAGGGGCAAGACCCGGCCCAGGCGCCTCCGAAAAAGACAGCTCGACGCGCTGGTCGAGCAGGCAATCGTGGATTGCTACAACGAATCGGAAGAGGTGACAGGCCTGTACACCATGATCGAGACCAATCTGGCGCTTCCGTTCCAAACGGTAGTCCTCGGTGTGCCGGTCACTGTGGAGCGCGTGGACCTGACGCTACGGGAGGAGATTGTCGCCGTCTGCCGACGCGGCCGCGACCGCCAAACTGTCCCGCTTCTCAACCTTCAACTGCCCTCACCGCCGCCAGTCGGTGCAGAGTGGATCGACGCCTACCGGCATTGGCTGGGTTCAGGATAGCGTGCCGCTGTTGCTACAACGGCTGGGGACGGCTTGACGTACCGCGATGCCGGTGTATCGACAAAAGCACGAAGCCCCCAAGATCGACTTGATCTTGAGGGCTTTGCACTGGTTGCGGGGGTCGGATTTGAACCGACGACCTTTGGGTTATGAGCCCTTTCCAAATCAACGCTAGATCCAACGCGCCACAAAGAAAGCCTCGGATATTAGCGCTTCACACGTTGTCGCCTTTGGGGCTCTTTGGCTCTCGTTGGGAGCAACTTCCTGGGTAATTCCTGGGTGAAGTTTGGTGGTCGCTCGGTCACCGCGGGGTATCCGCCGGGCAATCCATTTACGCCAAATCCCGCGTCTCCGCCTCTGCCTTCTCCAGCCAGAACGTCATCCCCATCTCGCGGTACATCCGCGCCGCGATGGTGAGGTGCTCGTGCGCCTCTTGTTGCTTGCCGGCTCCGCGATAGACCTTGCCGAGGCCGAGGTGGCAGTGGGCGACGAGGGGGCGCATCCCCAGCTCGTCGGCCAGAGCCAGCGCCCGGCGGTAGTGGCGTTCGGCGACCGCGCCATCGGCGGCGGGACCAGAGGTGGCGATCTCGCCGAGGAGTCGCAGCGCCCATGCGTGATGGCCGCGCTCCCGGTGCGCGACGCAGACGTCCACGGCCCTCTCCCCGAGACGGCGAGCCTCGTCGAGTTTCCCGGCGAGCAGGTGGGCCTCGCCCAGGGGGATGATCGCAATGATGTGATCGAACCACGCGCCCATTGTCGCCGTCTGGGCGACGACGGGATCCAGGAGCGCGTTAGCGTCGCCGACGCGCCCCGACCACGCGTAGCTGCTGCCGAGGAACGCGGCCACCCCGTGGAAGGCGAGCGCCCGCAGGTTCGAGACGCGGCAGATCTCCAGCGCCCGCTGGAGGACCGAGATGGCCTGCGCGAACTCACCTCGGCGAAGATGGAGGAAGCCGAGGCCGAAGGACGCCTGGAGCCGGCCGAACGGTCGATTGGCCGCGTCGGCGATGCGGAGCGCCTCCCCAGCTGGCCCCTGGGCCGGCTCGAACTCGCCGAGTTCGGCGAGCGCCCAGACGAGGAACGCATGCGCGCCGATCGAGACGAGGCTGTAGGTCGCCAGCCGCTCCTGGGCCAGCGGTCCCTCGAGAGTCGCGATGACGCGACGATAGATCTCCGCCGCCCGGCGGAAGTCCCCGGCGGTCAGGTGCGCCCAGGCCAGGACGTTCTCGGCACTGACGCGGAGGCCGAGATCGTCGACGTCCGAGGCGATGGCGAGCGCCTCGCCGGCTGTTTCCATGGCGCGCCCGGGATCGCCGGTGAGGACGAAGTATCCCGCGAGGTTCATGAGCACGCGGCCCAGCCGGCGTCGATCCCCGAGCCGCTCAGCGAGCGCCTGGGCCCCGCGGAGGCTGTCCAGCGCCCGGTCGAGCCGGCCGATTGGCCACACCGCGTTCCGCAGCTCCAGGCGCACGTCGATAGTTTCCTCGAGGCGCTCCAGCGTCTCTGGCACGTGCCCGATCGCGTCGAGGGCCTGCTCGAACGCCTCGGCTGCCTCGGCGAGCGCCGAGCGGTCGAAGGCCTTGGCCCCCGCCAGCCGGAAGTACCGGGCGGCCTGCTCCCAGCGCTCGGCCCCGCGCGCGTGGTGGGCGAGCCGCTCGACCTGCTCCGCGCGCCGCTCGGGGGCGAGGCCCTCGAGTGCGTCGACGATCCGCGCGTGCAAAGCCCGCTTCCGCTCTTGCAGGACGCTGGCGGAGGCGACCTCGTGGGTCAGCGCGTGCTTGAAGGAGTAGGTGAGATCCGGATAGAGCCCGGTCTCGACGAGGAACTCGGCGGCCTGCAGCCGATCGATCCCGCCGTGGAGCGCGTCGTCCGGGAGGTCGGCGATGGCCCGGAGGAGGGCGAGCGAGACGTCCTTGCCGATGACGGACGCCGTCTGGAGCAGACGCTTGTCCTCGGCCGCGAGGCGGTCGATCCGCGCGGTGAGCACCACCTGGACCGTGGGAGGAACCTGGATCGCCTGGACGGGGTGGATCAGGCGATACTGTCCGCGTTGGCCGGCCAGCGCGCCAGTCTCCACGAGGGTGCGGACGGTCTCCTCCAGGAAGAACGGGTTGCCGCGCTTGACAAGGAGTGGCCGCAGCGGCGCCAGGCTCGGATCATCGCCGAGCAGGACGTCGAGCAGTTCGTCGGCAGTCTCGGCGGGCAGGGCGTCCAGCCGCACCTGGCTGTAGACGGACTTGCTCCCCCAGGCGTGCTGGTACTCCGGCCGGTAGTTCAGAAGCAGGAGTAACCGCGCCGATCCGAGGGTGTCGACGAGGGCATCGAGCAGCGCCTGGGTCTCGCCGTCGATCCAGTGGAGGTCCTCGAAGACCACGAGCAGGGGCTGCTCGTGCGCTTCCCGGAGCAGGAGCCGCTTGACGGCGTCTAGCGTGTGGTGGCGGCGCTGGGCGGGCTCGAGGCCGCGCCAGTCCGGGTCGTCCACGGGCACGTCGAGCAGCGCCAGGAGCGCCGGCAGCGCGGGCTCCAGCGATCGATCGAGCGTGAGTAGCCGTCCGCTCACCTTCTCGCGGATCGCGCGCAGGCCGTCCCGGTCGCCGATCGCAAAGTAACCCCGGAGGAGCTCAATCACCGGCAGATAGCTCGTGGCCCGGCCGTACGAGACCGAGGCCGCCTCGAGGACGCGCCAGCCGTGCAGGTGGCGCGAGTGCGTGAACTCATGGACCAGGCGCGACTTGCCCACGCCGGCCGCGCCGACGATGGCCGTGATCTGACCGTGGCCGGCGCCGGCGCGCTGCAGCGCGCGGCGCAGGTGCTCCAGCTCGTCGTCGCGTCCGACGAACCGGACGAGTCCGCGCGACGCGGCGGCCTGCAAGCGTGTGCGCGCCGGCCCCACGCCCGTTACCTCGTGGACCTCCACGGGCTCGGCGAGCCCCTTGACGGGCACGGCGCCGAGGGATCGCACCGCGACGAAGCCCTCGACGAGGTGGAGGGTCGAGGGCGCGAGGAGGATGCCCCCGGGGCTGGCGAGCTGCTCCATCCGCGCAGCCAGGTGGGTGCTCTGGCCGACCGCTGTGTAGTCCATGCGCAGATCGCTGCCGATGGCGCGCACCACGACCTCCCCAGAGTTGAGCCCGACACGGATCTGCACGTTCACGCCGTGGGCCCGGCGCACGTCCTCCGCGTAGCTGTTCACCGTCTCCTGCATACGCAGGGCGGCGTAGCAGGCCCGCACGGCGTGATCCTCGTGCGCGATTGGCGCCCCGAACAGCGCCATGATCCCGTCACCCATCACCTGATTGACGGTGCCCTCGTAGCGGTGGACCGCCTCCATCATCCGCTCGATCACGGGGTCCAGAATCTTCCGGGCTTCCTCAGGGTCGCGGTCGGCGAGCAGTTCCATCGAGCCCTTCAGGTCGGCGAAGAGGACCGTGACCTGTTTACGCTCGCCTTCCAGCGCGGCCTTCGAGTTGATGATGCGTTCGGCGAGGTGCTTCGGCGTGTAGGCTTCGGGTGAGACTAGCCGCGGCGGGGAGCCGGGCGCGCTGACGGGCGTCGCGCATTCGAAGCAGAACTTCGCCCCGGCGGGAAGCTGCGTTCCGCAGTTCGCGCACCGGAGAGCAAGCGGAGTCGCGCAGTCCAGGCAAAACTTCGCCTGTGGCGGGTTCTCCTGCTGGCACCGGGGACACTTCATTGCCGAGCCTCCAGGGAATCGGGCCGGGCATATGGGCAGGGCGACGATAGCCCGCGCCTGGCGACGCCGTCAAGGAGCACATCCCTGCTTTGGTGAGGTGCTTCGGTTATAGCGGCGTGACTCGAATCAGCACCGTTGGGTTAAAAACCCAATGGACGTCGCAACACCGCGATTTTGCTAGGTCGCGTGGATGCCTTTGGAACCTCAGTACAGTGGGTTATGAGCCCTTCCCGATCCGACACTAGAGCCTACGCGCCACAAAGAAAGGGTCGTAAATCAGCGCTTCTCACGTAAGTGACTTGGGCCCTCTTTGGCGCTCGTCGGGAGCAACTTCCTGGGTAATTCCTGGGTGAAGTCTGGGTGGTCGACTTGAGGCGCGATCGCAATCGAGTAATGCCAGAGCGCGACCAAATCCCCACGAACATGCTGACGGCGTGGAGGTCGCTACCAGGGCCAATCCGCTGGCTCCTCCTCTCGGACATCTTGACCCGCACGTGCGATTGACTCGTTGATGCCTTCGTCGTCCTATACGAGCGGCTCGGTGGCCCTTCTCTGTCACCGCTCGCGGATTTTTCCACGCTAGCGACGCCCGCTGGCAAACCGCAATTCCACCTCGATCCCAATCGGTCCGCCCGTGTCGCCCAAATTACGCCGGACCTCCTCGCGCACGGCCCGGCGCTCCTCCTCGGGGAGCACCACGTAGGCCTGCCCGCTGGAGCCTCCGCCCTGCTCGAATGGTTCGAAATAAGCCTCGAAGGATGGGAGTACGAAGCGGTGGGCCTCCGTGGTGGTCTCCACATCTCGGAAGCCCGCTCCCTCGAACAGTGAGCGCAGCCGCGCCTCGTCACCGAGTGAGAATGTACGGGCCATGGCCTCGGCGAGCGACGGCACGCGGTGGGCGATGATCACGTTGATCCGGCCGTTGTACGAGCGCTCGGGCGTGGTGTTGACCGAGACCGCCGCGCGTCCGCCCGGGCGCAGGACGCGATGGAACTCCGAGAGGCCGCGCGCCGGGTCCGGGAAGAACATGAGGCCGAGACTGCACAGCACGGCGTCGAAGGTGCCATCGTCGAAACTGAGGGATTGACCGTCCTCGACCACGGCCGAGGTGTTCGGCGAGCCGGCCAGGCGCTGGCGTGCCCGATCCACCATGGCTTGGGAGACGTCGGCGGCCGTGACGTGGCCGTCCGGGCCGACCACGGCGAGAACCGCCTCGGCCGCGATTCCGGTACCCGTCGCGGCGTCGAGCACCCGTTGGCCCGGCGCAAGACGGGCCGCCCGCAGCAGGAACGGGAGGAAATGCGTCGAGACATGGGCGAAGGCCCGGTCGTACGCGCTTGCGGCCTCGTCCTTGTACGATAGTTCGCTCATCGCCCAGCTCCCGTGATGGTCAGCATAGGAGACAGAACACTAGTCGTCATCAGCGTCGTACCGTACCATGCACGGTTTCGAATCAGCGACTTTGGGTTGAAAACCCAATGAGGCCTCGTCGCGACTCGTAATCTATCGATTTGCTTGTTCGCCGTGGCCGGCTTTAAACCGTGGTCAAGTGGGTTATGAGCCCGTCCCGACTTGACACCAGACGCGAAGCGCCACGAACAACGCATCGGAAAGCAGCGCTTTTCACGTCAGCGGCTTTGGCCCTCTTTGGCTGTCCTCGGGAGCAACTTTCTGGGCAATTCCTGGGTGAAGTCCGGATCGCGGTGGCCACGGCGCAACGCCCCAGCGAGATTCGCAACCAGGCCACGAGGCATCTGGGAGCCGCACCAATACGCGCGGTCCTCCCTCCTCAAGGAACCGACTGAAACCGCAACACGCACATGGAATCTCGGCTGTTGGACTCTTCGGCCCGCGGCGGCACCCGAACAGGACAGCATCTGCTCACGGTCAAGGTGAGGCGGAGCTGCGCCGCGGCCTGCGATGCAGCGCGGCGAGCGTGAGCGCATCAGACGGCGCTCGGCTCGGATCCGGCCGGAAGGAATCGGAGATCGACGATGCTTTCCACAGCCAGCGGCGCGGTCACGGCGCCCAAGAACTGCTGAAGCTCGATCACCTTCCGGAGACCGGCCATGTCAATCTCGCAGTTGAGGCGCAGGTGCGGCAACTCACGTGCGATGGCGTGGCGGGCGGTCTCCGGCTCGAGACCCCACCACCGCGAGTAAAGGGCAGCCCACTCTTCGACGTGCTCGACCGCGTACCGCGCCGACCGCTCGTAGGCACGGAGCAGTGCGCGGATCGTGTCTCCCTCACAATCGATGAAGTCCTCCCGCGCGACCAGTACGATCCACTGAAACTCCGGCAAGTACGGCTCGTCGTAGGCCGCCGCCCAGACGCGCAGCGTCCCGTCGCACTCGCCCGTCGATAAGTTCGGCTCCGAGACCACGCAGGCGTCGATCGCTCCCTGCTTCATCAGTGGGATGATTTGCGTGTAGTCGCGCTCGAGCGGCACCCACTCGATATCCCGGTCTGGATCGAGGCCCTCGCGCAAGCAGATCGCCCGGCCGAACCACTCGTCGCAGCTGCCGCGAGAAAGGAGACCAAGGCGCTTGCCCCTCAGCCCCTGGAAGTCCTGGATGTCGCTGCGGACGCCCAGATAGAGGTGCGCTTTGCGGCGCATCGCACCGCCGATGATCTTGAACCGGGCACCGCGGCTCAGTGCGGTGACCGCCGGAGGTGACCCGATCTCGCCGATAGGGAGGTCACCGCGGTCGTAGGCGTCCGCTAAGGGCGGCCCGCCGAAGACTGTCCGCACTGAGAGATCCAGGCCTTCGTCGGCGAAAAAGCCCTTCTCGATCCCAAGCCGCACCGTTATGCCGGCCTTATCGGTCGGGACGCCGTACTCGAGCGCGCGCAACTGCGCCATGGAGGCTCTTCCTGTCAGCAAACTCTCACGTTTCGGGAAGATGCGCCAGGCCGATCGACAGTGGCCTCACTATCGCGGGCCGTTCGCGGCCCCGCCCGTCACCAGGCGAAAGCTCGACCGTTGGGTCGGAAACCCAATGGAACTAACGACGCGCGTCGTAACCTCTCGATCTTGCATGGTCGCCGTGGGTGGCTTTGAACTTCGGTACAGTCGGTTATGAGCCCTTCCCGATTCGACACCACAGCCTACGCGCCACAAACAAAGCATCGCACATTAGCGCTTCTCGCGTAAGTGACTTGGGCCCTCTTTGGCTCTCGTTGGGAGCAACTCTCTGGGTGATTCCTGGGTAAAGCAAAGGGGCTAGCAGCCCGACTCGCTGCTAACCCCTAGCCGTTGCTGGTTGCGGGGGTCGGATTTGAACCGACGACCTTTGGGTTATGAGCCCAACGAGCTACCGGGCTGCTCCACCCCGCGGTGACGAACCACACTTTATAGGAGGGGCTGGGTGGTGTCAACCTGGCGCATCACATCAAAATTTCGGTTACCGAGAGCGAGGTCGTACATCAGAAGTCACGGTTACTCATTCCGAGCCAAGGGAGGAGCCCGTGACGCGACCGAGCCTGCGAGAGTACGCGGTGGTGCAGCGCGCGCGGTACCTGAGCGCCACGCGAACGGAGAAAGGGGCCCTGTTGGACGAGGTCGTTGCCGTGACCGGCCTCCACCGCAAGGCGGCGATCCGCTTGCTGCGGCGGCCGCCGCGCGCGCCCACGGCCCGCTCACGCGCGGGCCGGCCGCGCCGCTACGGCCCGGCCGTGGCCCAAGCCGTCGACGTCCTGTGGCAGGCCACCGGACAGGTCGGCCCCCATCGCCTTCATCCCTGCGTTCCGGAGCTGCTCGATCGCCTGACCCGCGATGGGGAGCTGACCCTGGCGCCCGAGGTCGACAAGCTCGTTCGCCATGCCAGTCCGGCCACCCTCGGCCGCCTGCTCGCCCCCGCGCGGGCCACCCGGCCCCCCCGCGGCGCCACCACCACGCGCGTCGGCACCTGGCTGCGCCACGAGATCCCCATCCGCACGTTTACCGAGTGGGACGATGCCGGGCCCGGGTTTCTCGAAATCGATCTCGTCGCCCACTGCGGCAGCAGTACGCAGGGCTTCTACCTCTGCACCCTCTGCGCCGTCGACATCGCCACCGCCTGGGTCGAGCTCGACGCCATCGGGGGCAAGCGCCACGAGCGCGTGGGCGGCGGCGTGCATCGCGTGCGGCAGTGCCTGCCCATGCCCCTCCTCGGGCTCGACAGCGACAACGGCAGCGAGTGCATCAACCAGAGCCTGTACGACTACTGCCGGCAGAGTGGCATCACCTTCATCCGCAGTCGCGCCTGGAAAAAGAACGACAGCGCCCATGTCGAGCAGAAGAACGGCGCCGTCGTCCGCCAGCTCGTCGGCTATGATCGTTTCGCCTCCAAGGCCGCCTATGCCCAGCTCGCCCGCGTCTATGCCCTCGCCCGGCTCCACGTTAACTTCTTCCAGCCCGTGCAGAAGCTCGTGACGACGCACCGCCAGGGTGCCCGCGTGCACCGCGTCTACGATCGGGCGCAGACCCCCAATCAACGGCTCTGCGCCTCCGGCGTACTCGCCCCCCGCGTCCGCGAGGCCCTCGAGGCGCCGTATCAAGGCCTCAACCCGCTCCAGCTCCGGCGCGAGCTCGACGCGGCACTCGACCGCCTCTGGACCCTGGCCGCCCCTGATCCGCTCCGCCCGGGCCATACCGAGATAGCGCCCCCCTCCCTGAAGTCCGCTCCTGGAGGCTCCTAGGCCATGGCTTCGGTAACCCTGAATTATGAGTTGATGAGATCAGGAGGGTAACCCTCAATTATGAGTTCCTACGCCTGGGCCCCCTCACCCTGGGCCTCTCCCTGCCCTCCCCCCTGGGGAGAGGGCGACTCTCGAAGAGACTAGAGCGGTTTGCAGCCGGGGCGGTCGTAGCGGTGGAACTCGCCGCGCGCGTTGATGGCGACGCGGATGGTAGGCTCCGTGCCCACGGGTGCCAGGTGGTGCCAGCGGTTCTTGGGGCCGAAGACGAAGTCGCCGGCGCGGGCGCGGATGGGCGCGGGCTCGTCCTCGATGTGCCAGTCGATCTCGCCCTGGAGCACGACCCACCACTCGTCGTGGAGATGGTAGTGCGTGTCATTGGGCTGTCCGGACGCGTGGCAGATGATGAAGGCCTGGATGTCGTCGGTCATCACGAGCGCCTCCGACCAGGGCGGGGCGCCCTTCCTGGCCTTGAGCTCGGAGACGCGCGCCTGCAGCTTGCCGATTTCCATCAGCGGGACGCGGTCGGCCATCGTGCCTCCTTGGAGGTCGTCAGGCGCGGCGGGAGCGCGTGACGCGGTCCGTCTTGCCAGGCTCGTAGCGGCCGGTGCGCGCGATGCTCCAGAGCACGCGCCAGGCGCCGCGCGTCGCCAGCAGCCAGTAGGTCTGGCAGCGGAAGGTGCCGAGGAACTTCTCCTTGAGGCTCTTGCGGCGGAGATCCACGTCTCGCGGGAGGTAGGGCCGCATCTCCTCGACGAGATTCTGGGTGGCGATGCCGCCCACCCAGACGGTCAGGATCAGCGACAGCGTGGGCGCGCCCGTCGCCGCGTAAAAGAGCCACGGGTGGCGGCCGCGGTACATGTAGCCGAGCCACCAACCGAGGTAGCCCATCAATGGGTAGACGAGGGCGGCGATCGGCCACTCGACGACCTTGTTCCCGATGTGGCGTGCCAGCTGGGCCAGGTTGAAGGCCGAGCGCCGCTGCCGCCACGCGTGGCGGAGGAACGGGATGTCGTCGAGCACGCCCAGGTACCAGCGCGCGTTCTGGCGGACCATCTTGTCGGGTGTCTCGGGCAGGTCTGTCAGCTCGACCATCGGCATGGCCTCGATCAGGATGCCGCGCGCCCCCAGGGCGTAGCCGAGCGTCGAGTCCTCCGTGGCGCCCGCCGTCGGGAAGCCGCCGAGCGATTGCATTATGTCGAGGCGGACAAACTGATTATGGCCGAGGCAGATCTGCGAGCGTCGGAAGCACAGCTCGAAGGCCGGGCGCGCGAGGCGCCCGAAGCGCGGGAAGCGCGCGCGGAAGCCGTCGAAGAGCCGCACGCGCTTGACCTCGTTGATGAGGCGCGCGATCGACACGCGGATGAAGATCGACGACTGCTGGATGGCGCAGATCTTCCCACGCGTGTCGAGCCGGTCGTAGTTGGCGAGCGAGAGCGTGATGCCCTGGTAGGCGAGCCTCCCCTGCCCGCCGAGCTCGCGCTCGGCGATCCAGCGGTACGTGTCGGGGTCGGGGATCGAGTCGGCGTCACTCACCCCTACGAAGACGCGCGACGGCTCGAAGGAATCACCCAGGATCTCGCGGAGTGCCTCGGGACGGAGCGCCCAGTTGAGCTGCTGCGCCTTGCGGCCGGGGCCCGGCATGGCGAGGTGCGAGAGGCGCTTCTGCTGGTAGGGCGGCAGGGTCTCGCGCAAGCGCCGCACGAGCTCGCCCGTGCTCACGCCCATGGCCGGATGCGGCGCGCGCTCCTCGTCCTCCTTGGTCACGACGACCACGTGGAGGCCCGGGTGCGGGTAGCGCGAGGCGCAGAGGGCCTTGACCGTGCCCGCGATGTCGGGCTCCTGGAAGGCCGGGACGAGGTGCAGGAAGATGGGCGCCTCGGGCTCACGCTCGAGGCTCTCCTCGGTCGGCAGCGCGGAACGGCGCGCGTAGGCGGCGCGGACGAAGCGTACCGTCGTCAGCATGCCGCGCCAGTCGAGACCCAGCTTGAACGACGCGCGGACGTTCAAGACGAGGGCGACAACGAACAGGATGGGCAGGATCGAGTCCATGGAGGGCATTGGCGGGTCAGCGGCTTCCGGACGACGGCAGCTTGAGCACCTGCTCGCCGGGCTTGACCAGCCCCAGCTTCTCGCGGGCGATCTGCTCGAGGTAGTCGGGGTCGGTCCGGAGGCGGTCCACGTCGGCCGTCAGCCGAGCGGTTTCAACGCGGAGCGCGCCCACCTCGCGCTCGAGCGTCTCCACCTCCTTCTTGAGCGTCCAGACGCGCGTGAGGCTCTGCCCGCCGTAGGCGGTGAAGGACAGCGCGAGCACCGCCAGCACCGCCGTGCGGAGAAGACGCAGCCGGCGCGCGCTCACCGGCCCTGGCCCCCGAAGGCGGCCCGCCCCGGCCAGACGGCGGCCGGGCCCAGCTCCTCCTCGATGCGCAGGAGCTGGTTGTACTTCGCGGTGCGCTCGCCGCGGGAGAGGGAGCCGGTCTTGATCTGCCCGGCATTGACGGCGACGGCCAGGTCGGCGACGAAGGTGTCCTCGGTCTCGCCCGAGCGGTGCGAGATGACGGTGCCGTAGCCGGCGCGCTTGGCCACCTCGATCGTCTCGAGCGTTTCAGTCAATGTTCCGATCTGGTTCAGCTTGATCAGGATCGCATTGGCGATTCCCTTGCGGATGCCCTCCTGGAGGATGGCTGGGCTGGTGACGAAGATGTCGTCGCCCACCAGCTGGACGCGCGAGCCGACGCGCTGGGTCAGCGCCCGCCACCCCTCCCAGTCGTCCTCGCCCAGGCCGTCCTCGATCGAGCAGATGGGATAGCGCGAGAGGAGCTGCTCGTAGAAGGCGACCATCTCCTCGCGGGACTTCTCGGCGCGGTCGGCGCGCAGGCGGTAGCGGCCCCGCTCGCCGAACTCGCTCGCCGCCGGGTCGAGGGCGAGAAAGACGTCCTCCCCGGGCCGGTAGCCGGCGCGCTCGACGGCGCGCAGCACGAAGTCGAGCGCCGCCTCGTTGCCGGGCAGGACAGGCGCGAAGCCGCCCTCGTCCCCCACGCCCGTCGAGAGCCCCTTGTCCTTCAGGAGCTTCTTGAGCGTGTGGAAGATCTCGACGCCGGCGCGCAGGGCCTCGCCGAAGGAGCCCGCCCCCGCGGGCACGATCATGAATTCCTGGATGTCCAGCCCGTTATCCGCGTGCACCCCGCCGTTGAGCACGTTCATCATGGGCACCGGCATGATCCGCGCCCCTGGGCCCCCCAGGTACTGGTAGAGCGGCAGCCCGCACTCGTCGGCGCCGGCGCGCGCGACGGCCAGCGACACGCCGAGAAGGGCGTTGGCGCCGAGACCGGACTTGTTGGGCGTGCCGTCCAGCTCGAGCAGCGCGCGGTCCACGGCGGCCTGTTCCGTCGCCTCGAGGCCCTCGACTTCCGGGGCGATCGTCTCCGTCACGTTGCGCACGGCCTGGCGCACGCCCTTGCCGCCGTAGCGCGTGTCGTCGTCGTCGCGCAGCTCGACCGCCTCCCGCGCGCCCGTCGAGGCGCCCGAGGGCACCATGGCGCGGCCGAAGGCGCCCGTGTCGAGCCACACCTCGACCTCGACCGTGGGGTTGCCGCGGGAGTCGAGGATCTCGCGCGCGTGGACGGTGCGGATCTCGGACATGCTCAGGCCTTTCGCTCGATGAAGAAGGTGCCGAGGGCGCAGAGCGGCTCCGCCCTGGCGCCAAACCGGTCGAGCGCCCACTGGGCCTTGGTCACCAGGGCCGCGGCGCGGGCGCGCGAGGCCTCGATCCCGTGGACGGCGGGGTAGGTCGCCTTCTGCTGGGCCTGGTCCTTGCCCGCCGTCTTGCCGAGCTCAGCCGTCGTCGCGGTGACGTCGAGGATGTCGTCCATGATCTGGAATGCCAACCCGAGGGCGTCGCCCGCGACCCCGAGGGCGTCGAGCTGCGGCGGCGTGGCGCCGGCCAGGATGGCGCCGGAGCGGATCGAGGCGCGGATCAAGGCGGCCGTCTTGTGGGTGTGGATGTAGTCCACGATCGCCGTGTCGGCCCGCTTGCCTTCGCACTCGAGGTCGGCCACCTGTCCGCCGACCATGCCCGGGCTCCCCGCGGCGTCGGCGATCTCGACGAGGACGTCATGGAGCCGCGGCCCGCTCGAGACGGCCGGAACATTGTCGGCGAGGAGGCGGAACGCCAGGGTCAGGAGGGCGTCCCCCGCCAGGATGGCGAGCGCCTCGCCGAAGACCTTGTGGTTGGTCGGCGACCCGCGGCGGAAGTCATCGTTGTCCATGGCGGGCAGGTCGTCGTGGATCAAGGAATACGTGTGGATCATCTCGACGGCGCAGGCCGTCGGCATGACGTCGTCCATTCCGCCGCCGACGGCCTCGGCACCGGCGATGACGAGAACGGGGCGCAGGCGCTTCCCTCCGGCGAAGACGCTGTAGCGCATGGCCCTGTGCAGCGTCTCGGGTGGCGCCGACCCCTCCGGCAGGAAACGGCCGAGCGCCTCGTCCACGGCGCGGGCCCGCTCCGCCATGTACGCCGCGAGGTCGAAGCTCGGCTGTTTGTCTTTCACCCCTGGGAGTCCTTGTCCCATTCGAAGGGCTCGGCCTTGAGCAGCCCGGACTCGTCCTTGGTCAGGAGCTCGATGCGCTTCTCGGCATCCTCGAGGTACTTGGCGCAGCGGCGTGCTAGCGCGACGCCCTCCTCGAAGACCTTCAGCGAGTCTTCGAGCGGCAGATCACCGGCCTCGAGCTGGTCCACGATCTGCTCGAGCCGCTCGAGCGCGTCCTCAAACTTGATGTCTTTCATCCCGTTCCTTCACGCCGGTCACGCGCGCGCCCAGTGCGCCCCGGTGCAGGAGAATCTCGAGGGGATCGCCCACGGCGACCTGCCCGGCGCTGCGCACGACGGCCCCCGAGGGCAGGCGCGTCAGGCTGTAGCCGCGCGCCAGCACGCCCAGCGGCGAGAGGCTCTCGAGCCGGCCGACCGTCTCGGCGAAGCGGGAGTGCCTAACCTTCACGCTGTGCGCCGCCGAGGCGACCAGACGCCCCCTCAGCTGGGCCAGCAGCGCGGCGCCGCCGGCAATCCTAGCCAAGGGATTGCGTGAGCGCAAGGCGCCGGTGGCGAGCGCCACGCGGTGCCTGACCTGGCGGTGGCTCGAGCGGAGGCCCAGGCGCAGACGGCCCTGGAGCTCGTCGAGACGCCGGTGGAGATCGCGGAGCGCCCTCGCCGGATCGGTCAGCACGCGGCGGCGGCCCAGGTACTCCACGCGCTCCCGGTATCCCGCGACCTCGGAGGTGACCGCCTGTCTGAGCCGCGCGTAGAGATCGACGAGCGCCTCGACCACGGCGAGCTTCTCCCGCACCACCAGCTCGGCCGCTCCCGAAGGCGTCGGCGCGCGCAGGTCCGCCACGAAGTCGGCGATGGTGAAGTCGGTCTCGTGGCCGACGGCGGAGATCACCGGCACGCAGCAGGCCACGATGGCACGCGCGACGGCTTCGTCGTTGAAGGCCCAGAGATCCTCGATCGAGCCGCCTCCCCGGCCGATGATGACGACGTCGAGCTCCGCCACCTCCTGGAGGTTCAGCAGCGCCTGGATGATTTCGCCGGGCGCCTCGTCGCCCTGCACCCGCACCGGCGCGATGAGGATGCGCAGGTCGCCGAAGCGGCGGCCGATGATGTTGAGGATGTCCCGGATGGCGGCGCCGGTCGGCGACGTAACGACGCCGATCACGCGAGGGAAAGCGGGCAGCCGCCGCTTGCGCCCCTCGTCGAAGAGGCCTTCGGCCTCGAGCCTGCGCTTGAGCTGCTCGAACGCGAGCTGGAGGGCGCCGAGGCCCTTGGGCTCCATCATCTCGACGACCAGCTGGTACTGACCCCGCGCGGCGTAGACGTCGAGGCCGCCGAAGACCAGCACCTGCATCCCGTCCTCGAGATCGAAGCGCACCCGACGGCCCCGCCCGCGGAAGAGGACGGCCGAGAGCTGCGCGCCCTCGTCCTTGAGCGTGAAGTAGGCGTGGCCCGAGCCGGGCGTGCGCAGGTTCGAGATCTCCCCCTCGACCCACACGGCCGGGAATGCCTCCTCGAGCGCCGCCTTGAGCCGCACGGTCAGCTCCGAGACGGTATAGACCAGCCGCTCGCCCCCGCTCACGCGCGCCCCCTACCATCACCCCGATGGGGAGACGGCTTCATTCGAGTCGGCCGCTTAGGATCCCTCTCCCCTCTGGGGAGAGGGCAGGGTGAGGGGCGGGAGCCCTTGGCGCTGAGCGCATCAATAATCCGCTGGAGGATGCCATCGATGTTCGTGAATATCTCGTTGTCCCAAAAGCGCCTGACGGCGTACCCCTGCGACTCGAAGAACTCCGTACGAGCCCGATCAGCTTTCTGCTGAAGCGCGTGCTGGCCGCCATCGAGCTCGATGACCAGCTTGGCTTCCGTGCAACAGAAATCGGCGATGAACGGACCGATCGGGTGCTGGCGGCGGAATCTCGCTCCGGCGAGTCGACGATCCCGAAGTCGAGACCACAAACGTCTCTCGGCATCCGTCTGTTCCCGACGCAGGCGATGGGCGTAGCGTTGGAGATGCTCTCGAACCTGCCCCCTCACCGCTTGCCCCCTCACCCTGCCCTCTCCCCCGATGGGGGAGAGGGTATAGATAGAATCCATCGCCCCTTTGGGGAGAGGGCAGGGGGAGGCGCTACTTTCTAGAACCCTCGCCCCTTTGGGGAGAGGGCAGGGGGAGGGGCCGTAGTGGCGGCTCATGCGCTGAGCTGGCGGGTGGTGGCGAGGAGGGTGTTCTTCATGAGCATGGCGACGGTCAAGAGGCCGACTCCGCCCGGCACGGGGGTGATGGCGCGCGCCCGCTTCGAGGCCGAGTCGAAATCCACATCGCCCGCGAGCTTGCCCGTGTCGAGACGGTTGACGCCGACGTCTATGACGACGGCGCCCTCCTTGACCATGTCGCCGCTAATGAACCGCGGCCTGCCCGCAGCCACGCAGAGGATGTCGGCCCGGCGGCAATGCGCGGCGAGGTCCCGCGTGCGCGTATGGCACATGGTCACCGTGGCGTTGCGCGCGAGTAGCAGTTGGGCCAACGGCTTGCCCACGAGGCGCGACCGTCCGACCATAACGGCCTCGGCGCCCTCGAGCGGAATGCCGTAGTGGTCGAGGATCTCGATGCAGCCTGCCGGCGTGCACGGCACCATGGACGGCTTGCCCGCCAGCAGATTGCCAAGGCTCACCGGGTGCAGACCGTCGGCGTCCTTGGCGGGCGCGATGGCATTGACGGCAACGTTGTCGTCCAGCCCCTTGGGCAGCGGCAGCTGGAGCAGGATGCCGTGGACCGACGGATCGGCATTGATCTTCCGGATCGTCTCCGACAGCTCCGCCTGGGAGCAGCCGCCGGGGAAGAGGAAGTCGCGCGAGGCGATACCGACGTCGTCGGCCGCGCGCTTCTTGTTGCGGACGTAGATCTGGGAGGCCGGATCCTCGCCGACCAGAACGACGGCCAGCGTGGGCTGAATCCCGGTTCTGGCTGTGAGGGCGGCAACGCCAGCCTTGACCTCGGCCAGGACCTTCGCCGCGACGGGTCTACCCTCGAGGATCTGCACCGGCCTAGTCGGGGAGAGGAACTCGCAGCCGCTCGATGGAAAGCCCCCGGCCAGTGTCGGGATCGATCCGAATCACGACACCGTGGAGGGCAACAGGGCCCTTGGCGGGCTCGAAGCGGTTCGGCATCTGCGAGAGGAAGCGCTGAAGCGCCAGGTCCTTGTCCACGCCGATGACTGAGTCGGTCGGGCCCGTCATGCCGAGGTCGGTGATGTATGCGGTGCCCCGCGGCAGCACGCGCTCGTCCGCCGTCTGCACGTGGCGGTGCGTGCCCACCACCGCGCTCACCCGCCCGTCGAGGTACCAGCCCATGGCCTGCGACTCGCTGGTCGCCTCCGCGTGCATGTCCACGATGATCACCGGCGTGTCCTTGCGGAGCTCGGGCACGAGATCGTCGGCCTTCTGGAACGGGCAGTCAATCGGCAGCATGAACACCCGCCCCATGAGGTTCAGCACCGCGACCTTGTGCGGGCCGCACTTCACGGTGACGTGGCCGACGCCCGGCGTGCCCACGGGGAAGTTCGCCGGGCGGAGCAAGAGGTTTTCCCTGGCGATGTACTCGATGATGTCCTTCTTGTCCCAGATGTGGTTGCCCGACGTCATCACGTCCACGCCGTGCTCGAGGAAGGTCCGCGCGATCAGCGGCGTGACGCCGAAGCCGGCCGCGGCATTCTCCACGTTGACGATGGCCAGGTCGGCCTCGTGCTCCTTGCGCAGTCGCGGGAGGAGCGCGTGCACAGCCTTGCGCCCAGGCTCGCCGAAGACGTCGCCGATGCACAGGACCGTGAGCGCTTTAGCCACGGGCTACCGCATTGTTCGTCCGCGTCGCCGGGGAGTCAAAAGCGCGCGGGCGGTTCACTTGGCCACTTCCACCGCGCGCGTCTCGCGGATGACGATGACCTTGATGTGGCCGGGGTACTGCATCTCGGCCTCGATGCGCTTGGAGATGTCCTTGGCCAGCTGGTGGGCGTCGAGGTCGGAGATCTGCTCGGACTTGGTCATGATCCTGAGCTCGCGCCCGGCCTGGATCGCGTAGCACATCTCCACGCCCTTGTAGGACATGGCGATTTCCTCGAGCTTGGCCAGGCGCTTGATGTAGCTTTCGAGCACGTCACGGCGCGCGCCAGGCCGGGCCGCCGAGATGCCGTCGGCCGCCTCGGTCAGCACCGCCTCGATGGTCTCGGGCTCGACGTTCTCGTGGCCGCAGAGCGCGGCGTTGATGATCTGCGGCGACTCGCCCCACTTGGTCAGCACCTGCAGGGAGAGCTCCGGGTGGCTGCCCTCCTGCTCGTGCGTGAGCGCCTTGCCGATATCGTGGAGCAGGCCCATGCGCTTGGCGAGCTTGACGTCCGCCTTGATCTCGGCCGCCATCATTCCCGCGAGCCAGGCGACCTCCTTCGAGTGCTGGAGGCAGTTCTGCCCGTAGGAGGTCCGGTACTTCATGCGGCCCACGAGCTTGACGAGCTCGGGGTGCAGGCCATGGACGCCCACTTCGAAGCACGCCTTCTCGCCCTCTTCCTTGAGGTGGTCTTCCATGTCTTTCTTGACCTTCTCGACGACCTCCTCGATGCGGGCCGGGTGGATGCGCCCGTCGGCGACCAGTTTCTGGAGCGCCAGCCTCGCGATCTCGCGGCGGTAAGGGTCGTACGCGGAGATCAGCACCGCCTCGGGCGTGTCGTCGACGATCAGGTCCACGCCGGTGTGCAGCTCGAGCGCGCGGATGTTCCGCCCCTCGCGGCCGATGATGCGCCCCTTCATGTCGTCCGAGGGCAGGTTGACGATGGACACTGCGGTCTCGACCGTGTAGTCGGGCGCCAGCCGCTGGATCGTCGTGGCCAGCACTTCCCTCGCCTTGACCTGAGCGGTCTCCTTCGCCTCCTCCTCGAGCCGCATGCCGAGGAGCTGGGCCTCGCGGCGGGACTCGACCTCGACCTGGGCCATGAGCTGCCGCTTGGCCTCGTCCGCGGTGAGACCGGCGATGCCCTCGAGTTTCCGCCGCTGGTCATCGAGCGCGGAGCTAAGCTGAACTTCCTTGGCGGCCACGCTCTTGTCCCGCTCGACGAGCGCACGGTCGCGGGCCTGGATCTCGGTCTCGCGCCTGTCGAGCTGATCGAGCTGCCGGGCCAGCTGCTCTTCCTGCTGGAGCACGCGCCGCTCGACCTCCTGGATCTCCCTCTCGCGCGCGCGCGTCTCCTGTTCGAGGTCGCTGCGCGCCTTGAGCGCCATTTCCTTGGCCTCGAGCTCGAGCGCACGGATGCGGGCCTCTCCCTCGCGGAGCTTGCCCTCAGCTTCCACGCGCATCCGCTCCACGGCGCGCTGGCCGTCGTCGAGGATGCGCCTGGCGCGCGTTTGCGTGTCGCCGAGGGTGCGGGCGAGGGCGAGCTTGTGTCCCATGTAGCCGACGAAGAGAGCCAGGAGGGCGACGCACGGAACCAGGACGATCAGGACGAGCTTGGCGTCCATCGCTATCTCCAAACCGGGGACGGCCCCGGGCCGATAAGGACGATCAGGACCTGACGATCAGAGCTTTCAAGACAGCGAAAAACTCCTGAAAGTATAGGCTCTTCGGGGAAGGAAAGTCAACGCAGGAGGCGCCCCGCCTCTGCCGTGTGCCGACGGTGTTTCGAACCTGGCAAGCCAGGTGGGCGCCAAAATGGAGGGCTTCAGGCTTCCCCTCGTATGAGAGGCATGCGCACCACCCTCTTGAGCGGCGTCCTCATGTGTATCGAGGTTGAAACTTCCCCCCGACATCACAAACAGCGCAGGGCATCCCCTGTGTACCCCCGCTCCCTACGCCAAGTCAAGCGATAGCTGACCGCCGGCCAGCGATTCTTGCAGCACCCTGTTAGCGGGCGCCTTTCGCCGGCGCGATGGCGTCGAGGAGGCTCACCATCGCGCCAATGCGCTTGGGCAGGTCGCCCTCGTATTTGGACAGCTCCTCGCGCGCCCGGAACAACTCGTCGGCGATGTAGAGCGCCGCGAGAGCAAGAGCTTTGACAGGGTCCTGGCCGCGCATCTGCCCTTCCACGCTCTTGACGCGCGTCTCGACGTAGGCCGCGAGGTCGCGGACGTACTTGGAATCGGCCTCGCTCCTGATTGTGTACTTCTGCCCGAGGATCTCGACCTCGACCCGCTGTGCGTCGCTCATAGGCCAAGTTTCTCCATCTCCTTGAGCATGGCGTTGACCTGGCCGAGCATCTCCTTGCGCTCCTGGCGGAGGCGCCCGAGCTCGGCGCGGTCGCCATCGCCCGCCCCCGCCCTGGCGGTGAGCGCGTCGCGTTCCTTGCGGAGCGTCGCGATCACCTCCGCCGCACGCCTGACGGCCTTCTCGAGCTCCTCCAATCGGTCTCCGAGCGGCTCGGTCATGACACCCCCCTGATCTCGGCCGCGAAGCGGCGGCCGACCTCGGCAACGATCTTGGCGTGCAGCTCGTTGACTTCCTTGTCAGTGAGCGTGCGGTCGGACGCCTGAAAGGTCAGGCTCCAGGCGAGGCTCCGCTTGCCCGCGCCGACCTGGCCGCCCTCGTAGACGTCGAAGAGCGTGGTCCGCGACAGGAGCGGCAGCTCCATCGCGCGGATCGCGGTCTCGACCTGCGCCGCGGTAACTTCGGCCGGCACGACGACGGCGAGGTCCCGCTGGACGGCCGGGAAGCGCGGCAGCGGCTGGTAGCGCAGCTCGGCACGCGGCAACGCCAGGAGCGCGGTCAGCGACACTTCGGCGAGGAAGATCGGAGCCGGAAGGTCGAAAGCCTCGCGCACGTGGAGCGCGACCTCGCCAAACCAGCCGATTGGAAGGCCGCCGGCGGAGAGGGCGGCGGCGCGCCCCTGCTCGAGATAGCGCGGGCCCTCGCCGGACGCGTACGGCGTGACGACCGCCTCGCCCACTGCCCCGGCGCCCACGGCCAGCAGGGCGGCACCCTTGGCGTCGTAGACGTCCACGCGCTCGCGCGTCGCGTGCCAGGCGCGCGCCGCGCGCTGTCCCGTCATCACCACGCCCAGCCAGAGCTCCTCGTGGGCCGGGCGGTCGCCGTCCTCGTCACGGTGGGGGGCAAACGTCTGGCCGATCTCAAAGACGCGCACGTCGGGGATCTGGCGGCTGCCGTTGAGCGCGAGCACCTCGAGGAGCCCCGGCGCCAGAGAGGGACGGAGCACCGACCGCTCGACAGAGATCGGATTCTGGAGCGCGATCAGCGACCCGGGGGCGTCCCACCCCATGACCGCGAGCCGCGCGGGATCCACGAAGGAGTAGGTGACGGCCTGGTAGAGGCTCGCCGCGGTCAGCGCGGTCGTCACGGCGCGCGAGAGCGTCAGATCGGCGGGGCGCACCACGGGCTGGAGCTGGGTGCCTCTCGACAGCGTCGACGGGATCTTGTCGTAGCCCCACACGCGGATGACCTCCTCGACCAGGTCGTCCTCCTGGACGATGTCGCGCCGGAAGCTCGGCACCACGACCTGGAGCGCGAGCCCCGAGTCATCCACGGCGAAGCCCAGGCCCTGGAGGATCCGCACGACCTCCTCGTGGGGCGGGCAGACACCGATGAGCCGCTCGACGCGCGAGCGGCGCAGCGCGATGCGCGGGCGCGGTTTCGGCCCCGGGTACACGTCGACGACGCCCTTGGCGACCGTACCGCCGCCGAGATCGGCCATGAGCTGGGCGGCGCGGTCGAGGGCCTCGCGCAGCCCCTCGATGTCGGCGCCGCGCTCGAAGCGGTAGGCGGCATCCGTGTGCAGGCCGAGCGCGCGCGCCGTCCGGCGGATGGAGCCGGGGTTGAAGTACGCGCTCTCGAGCAGCACCGACGTCGTGGCCGGCGTCACCTCGGTGTTCCCGCCGCCCATGACGCCGCCGATGGCAACGGGGCGCTCGGCGTCGCAGATCATCAGCATGTCGGGCTCGAGCGCACGGTCCTGCCCGTCGAGCGTCCGGAGCCGCTCGCCCGGCTTGGCCCGCCGCACCACGATCGCGTGCTGGGCGATGGTGTCGTAGTCGAAGGCGTGGAGCGGCTGGCCCAGCTCCCAAAGCACGTAGTTGGTCACGTCCACCAGATTGTTGATGGGGCGCAGGCCCACCGCGCGGAGCCGTTGCGCGAGCCACGGCGGCGAGGGCTTGACGGTGAGACCGGTGATGACGCGCGCGGCGTAGCGTGGACAGAGGTCGGGGTCGAGGACCTCGACGGTTGCCAGTGAAGCGGCTTTCGTCTCCCCTTCCTTGACCGCGATCTGCGGGAAGCGGAAAGGCGCGCCTGTCAGCGCCGCGACCTCGCGGGCGACACCGACCACGCTGAGCGCGTCGGGGCGATTGGGAGTGATCTCGATCTCGAGGATGGTGTCGTCGAGGCCGAGATATCGAGTCAGTGGCGCGCCCAGGGGCGCGTCGGCGGGCAGCTCGAGGATGCCCGAGGCGTCCTGGCCGATGCCCAGCTCCGCCTCGGAGCAGAGCATGCCTTCGGAGACGGTGCCGCGGATCTTCGCGGCCTTGATCGCGCGGCCGCCTGGCAGCGTCGCTCCGGGAGGCGCGAAGGCGGTGCGGAGCCCGGTCGCGGCATTGGGCGCGCCGCAAATCACCGAGAACTTCTTGTCGGGCAGCGCGACACGGCAAAGGCGATTGTGGTGGCCCGCCGGCGTGACGCCCAGGTCCTTCTCGATAGCCTCGATCTCGCCGACCACCACACCGCTGAGCCCCTCGACGAGCGGACTGACCGAGGGAACCTCGATGCCGGCGTTGACGAGACGGTCGGCGATCGCGGCGGGCGAAAGGTCCGTCTCGACGAACTCGAGCAGCCAGCGGTGCGAGATCTTCACGGCCTGGCCTTCGGGTCCACACCCCTCACCCTACCCTCTCCCCTGAGGGGAGAGGGTATTTCGGAACCCTCACCCCCGGAGCGACTGTCTTGTTTGTCAAGCGAGTTGTTGCCATGGGCGTTGGTCTCGCAGCATCGCGTTGAGAATGGTGAGGAGCTTGCGCATCGCGGCGATGAGGGCGACTTTTTTCGGCCGGCCCGCCGCCGTCAAG
>WNFU01002182.1_pt1 | contig 68658 bp, 58 predicted proteins | sample 5400121 | NCBI WGS metagenome assembly WNFU01 (sample SAMN13153360, study PRJNA577476) | soil metagenome | isolation source: 100 cm soil or saprolite under grassland replicate 1 | place: USA:California | collected 2016-06-15 | reverse complement strand
CGGCGTCGGTGACGATCGGTGTGGTGAGGTTGGTGAGTGCCTGGGCGCCGCGGATCGGGTCGTGGCTGAGGTGTTGGACGCCGAGCAGGCGCCGGTTGGCGGTGAAGCCGATCTGCCGCAGCGGGGGAATGGCGGCTACTCGTCCGAAGTTACGCGGCTGGTGATGGGAGAACTCCCCGCTGACTTGAGAGTTCGTGGTTGCGGGCGGGTTCGGTCTGGCTCCTTCAGGGTGAGCGGGACCGGCCACGGGTGATCAGTCAGGAGACGCGTGAGCATAGCGTGAGCATAGCTGGCTGATCGCGAAGACGGTCCCCATCGAGTGGGGCATCAGCGGATGTTGTGTTGGAGCCTGAAAACGCGGGCGGCTTGCAGCCAGTTCAGTGCAGGTCGCGCAGGCCCTCGGGGGCCTCGTCGGCCATATGCGCGCTGCAGCCGCAGCAGCCGGGCGAGCTCGGAGACCGGGTCCTTGGCGTCGTCCACCCGCAGGTCGACGAGCACCCTGTCCCACGGCGCGTCCCGGCGGTCTCCCGCCACCACGAGCAGGGCGGCCGACTGCCGCCCGCGCAGGTCCCCGCCGGCCTCCTGCGCCGCGGACAGCCCCGCGAGCAGCCGGTCGCAGAAGTCGTGATCCGCCCGCCGGCCGGCTCCGGCCGGCGTACTTCGGCCGTATTCCGGCGCATCACCTGGCCTGGTTCCCAGCATGCCAAGATCGGCGAAGCGCCCGGTCGCTTGTTCGTGTGCTCGGGCTGCACGGCCCGGAGGACCGCCTTTGTTGCCCAAGACTTGGGCAGCGCAGTGGCGCCGAGTGCGCCTGAGCCAGCCGAGTGGTCGGCCCGCAGTTACCCCGTTCGACTGACAGTCACCCGGCAATGCATCGGTTTCGGCCAAGGGCCCCGGCGTGTCGGGCACTATTCTGTTGGATCGCGGCCTTGCCCGGACGGGCGCCGATGCCGTGGGTGTTGCCGTGTCGGGAGGAGATTGGGTGGATGCGGTGGTCGCGGTCGGTGTCGCGGAGAGCGGGGCCGATGCTGAGCGGTTGGAGGATCTGGCCGGGGTGCTTGGTGAGGAGATCCTCGCGGCGGGCCTGGGGAGTGTGAGTGTGGCTCGTGGGAGTGTCCCGCCGCCGGGGTCACGGGCAGTTGATGTCGCCGCGGTGGGTGGGCTCCTCGTGTCGGTCAGCGGTTCGGTGGATGTGCTCCGTCATCTGGTGGGTGCGGTCCGGGCATGGCTGGGCCGGTCCCCGGCGGAGCGGAGTGTGGAGTTGGCCGTCGGAGGGATGAGGCTGCGGGTATCGAACGCGTCGGCGGATCAGCAGGAGCGGCTTGTCGAGGAGTTCATCCGCGCGGTTGCTCGGGATTGACCTGTCGTGACCGGTGGGCGGATGGCGTTGGTGGTCGCGATCGACCGCTATGACGACCCGTCCTTGCAGGAGCTGACCGCTCCGGCCGCCGACGCGGAGGCGTTGGTGGAGGTTTTCGGCGATCCGGATCTTGGTGGTTTCGACGTCGACGTGGTGCACAACTGCCCGTCGTGGGTTGTCAGCCAGCGGGTGGAGGCGCTCCTGGCTGATCGTCGGCCACGTGACCTCGCCGTGATCCATTTCTCCTGTCACGGACTGAAGAACGACCACGGTGAACTCTATCTTGCGGCCACCAACACCACGCCGGAGTTGCTGGCCTCCACCGGTATCGAAGCCACCTGGCTCAACCGGGTGATGCAGCGTAGCCGCGCCCAGCGGGTCGTGCTGCTGCTGGATTGCTGCTACGGCGGGGCGTTCGCGCGCGGTGTGGTAGCCCGGGCGGGCGGGGGAATCGACGTCGGGGACCAGTTTGTGCCGGGCGGGCTGGGCGAGGGACGCGGCCGGGCGGTGATCACGGCCTCCACCGCCATGGAGTACGCCTTCGAGGGCGCGCGACTGGCTAACAGCAGCAGCCGCGGCGGCCCGTCGGTGTTCACCGGCGCCCTGGTGGAGGGCATCCGCACCGGCGACGCGGACCGGGACGGGGACGGCGCCGTCTCGCTCAGCGAACTCTATGACTACGTCTACGACCGGGTCCGGGAGCTCTCGCCGCAGCAGACACCGAGCAAGTGGGAGTTCGGCGTCCACGGCGGCCTGCTCATGGCGCGTAACCCACACCGGCGGATCACCCCCGGCCCGCTCCCGCCGGAACTGCTCGATCTGGTCGAGCACAGCACCGCGGTGGCCCGGCTGGCTGCGGTCGGCGAACTCGCCCGCATCGCGGCGGGCGTCAACCTGACCCGCGCGGCGGCGGCTCGGCTGGCCCTGATCCGGCTTCTCGACGACGACAGCCGCCGTGTGTCGGCATCGGCCGCCCACGCCCTGGAAGGCGCCACGGTACGGCCCGCCAGGTCCACCATCGACTTCGGTCGGGTGCCTGCCCACACGCCACCGCTGGTCACCGAAGTCGCAGTCGAGGGCGGGCCGCTAGCGTGGGCATCCACCGTCTCAACCTCCGCCAGCGCGAGATCCGCCGGCTCGCTGCGGGCCAGGTTCGAGGCCGGCATCCTCCGCATCACCTGGACACCCGGCCAGCCAGGCAGCCTCGATGAGGTTCTCCGCCTCACCGGACCCGCCGGCGAGGCGCAACTACGCGTGACCGGCGACGCCGTCCCCGACCCCGCCCCGCCAACCGCACCATCCGAACCGGCCGAACCGGCCACCGCAACCGACGGCATACCCGCCACCGACACCGACGCCGAACACCACGAACCGCCGACAACGCACGCACACAGCGCCGGCGACACCCCGCCCGGGCCGGCACCCGCGGACGGCCCCCTCGAAGCTGTCCCGTCCGCCGATCACAGCGACAGTCGCGCGCCGACCACACCCGCCAGCAGTTCGCCTCCAAAACGCGGCCACCGCCACGTCCCCACTGCCCGCCGTCTGGCCGCTGCCGCCGCCATCCTCCTCATCCTCGGCGCCCTGACCACCCTCACCATCACCCTGACACGATCCCCGCAGACACCCCACCAGATCGGCCAGCCCCTGACCGGCCACACCGGCAGCGTCTACAGCGTGGCGTTCAGCCCCGACGGCAGGACCCTCGCCACGGTCGGCTACGACAACACCGTCCGGTTCTGGGACGTTGCGGGCCGGCGCGACCTTGGCCCACCCCTGACCGGCCACACCGGCAGCGTCTACAGCGTGGCGTTCAGCCCCGACGGCAGGACCCTCGCCACCGGCAGCGGCGACCACACCGTTCGGCTGTGGGACGTTGTGCGGCGGCGCGCCCTCAGCCCACCCCTGACCGGCCACACCGGCTCCGTCTACAGCGTGGCGTTCAGCCCCGACGGCAGAACCCTCGCCACCGGCAGCGTCGACAACACCGTCCGGTTCTGGAATGTCGCGGGCCAGCGCGCCCTCGGCCCAGCCCTGACCGGCCACACCGGCCCCGTGTACGGCGTGGCGTTCAGCCCCGATGGCAAGACCCTCGCCACCGGCGGCTCCGACAAGACCGTCCGGCTGTGGGACGTCGCGGGCCGGCGCACCCTCGACCCACCCCTCACCGGCCACACCAACGTCATCGAAAGTGTGGCGTTCAGCGCCGACGGCAAAACCCTCGCCACCGGCGGCTACGACAACACCGTCCGGCTGTGGGACGTCGCGCGTCGGCGCGCCCTCGGCCCACCCCTCACCGGCCACACCGGCCCTATCCACAGCGTGGCGTTCAGCCCCGACGGCAAGACCCTCGCCACCGGCAGCGACGACAACACCGTGCGACTGTGGAGCGTCGCCCACTGAACTCAGTCACCCTCCGTCGCCGCCCGCACCGCCGCCTGACGACGTGCCATCCCGCGCTCTTCGAGCACCCCCCAGGCTCGTGATCATCGATCTTCCGGGTTGCTCCGGCCACGGACCGCGATACCGTCCAGCACGGCAAGAGTCCTGCTCGTTTTCGGCGGGGGCTGTCGATTTCGTCGCTCCCCGTTTGTCTCAGAGGCGACCATCTAGAGAAGGAGGAAGCCATGAAGTACATGCTGCTGATCCATCAGGGGGACACCCCGACGCCGCAGTCGCCGGAGGCGTGGGCAACTCTTCCGGAGGAGGAGCAGAAGGCCGTGTACGCCGACTACCAGGCGGTAAACCACACCCCGGGCGTCACCCCCGGCCTCGGGCTGGACGCTCCGGAGACGGCAACCACCGTGCGGGTCCAGGACGGCAAGACGCTGACCACCGACGGCCCGTTCGTCGAGATCAAGGAGTCGATCGGCGGCTACCTCCTGTTCGAGGCCGACGACCTCGACGCTGCGATCGAGCTGGCCTCGCGGATCCCGGCGGCGCGCCTGGGTGGCGCCGTCGAGGTGCGTCCGATCGTGGAGTGGTAGCGATCCTCGAGCAGGTCTTCCGCGACCAGTGGGGACGTGTTCTCGCTGCGTTGATCGGCTTCCTCGGCGACTTCGACCTCGCCGAGGAAGCCGCGCAGGAGGCCTTCGCGATCGCCGCGGAGCGGTGGCCTCGAGACGGGGTTCCCACCAGCCCCGGCGCCTGGCTGGTGACGACGGCGCGCAACCGGGCCATCAACCGGATCCGCCGCGATCGCACGCTGGCCGCGAAGATCCGCCTGCTCCAGGTGCCGGAGCCAGCGGAGGACACGATGGACGCGACGACGTTTCCCGACGAGCGACTCGAGCTCATCTTCACGTGCTGTCATCCGGCGCTGGGCACCGAGGCGCAGGTCGCTCTCACCCTGCGGGCGCTCGGCGGCCTGAGCACCGGCGAGATCGCCCGCGCCTTCCTGGTCCCCGAGCCGACGATGGCCCAGCGGCTGGTGCGGGCGAAGCGCAAGATCAAGGCCGCCGGCATCCCGTTCCGGGTGCCTCCCGACCACCTGCTGCCCGATCGCCTCGTCGCCGTGCTCGCGGTCGTCTATCTGATCTTCAACGCCGGCTACGGGGGTCGCGGCGAGCTCGCGGCCGAAGCGATCATGCTCGGGCGAGCGCTGGCCGAGCTGATGCCTGACGAGCCCGAGGTGCACGGCCTGCTGGCGATGATGCTGCTGCTCGACGCCCGCCGCGAGGCGCGGTTCCGTGGCGAAGACCTGGTGCTGCTGGCCGATCAGGACCGTTCGCTCTGGGACCGTGCGCAGATCGCCGACGGGCGGGCGGTGCTCGACCGGGCCCTCGCCCTGCACGGACGCGGCCCCTACGTCGTGCAGGCGGCGATCGCGTCCCTGCATGCCGACGAGCCGCAGGACTGGCCGCAGATCGCCGCCCTCTACGGCGAGCTCTCCCGCCTCACCGGCTCGCCGGTCGTGGAGCTGAACCGGGCCGTGGCGGTCGCCGAGTCCGAGGGTCCCGGAGCCGGGCTCGACATCGTCGATCGCCTCGCTCTCGAGGACTACCACTACCTGCACTCGACGCGGGGCGAGCTGCTGCGGCGCCTCGGTCGAACGGGAGAGGCCCGCGATGCGTACGGTCGAGCGCTGGCGCTGGTCCACGACGACGCCGAGCGGCGCCTGCTCGAGCGGCGGCTGGCGGGGCTCGGCGGGGCTGCCGGCCCCACCCGACGATGACGTAGGGCGTGTGGACCACTCACGGCTGGTGTCGTCCGGTGCCCGCCGGTGCCGCCCGTCGTGAGCGAGACGCGCAGGAGCTAGGACAAGAGGAGCACGACCGAGCGAGAGAAAAGGCCAGCGTGGCCACTGGTCAGTCGAGAAGGGAGTTGGTGCCGGGCATCTTGCCGGAGGAGCGCATCCGGCGCAGCCAGCCGTCCCAGCCGGGGCGCTGGCGCAGGGTGCGCAGCGCGTCGGCGGCCGTGTTGCGGTCGCCGCGCTGGGCGGCGGCCAGGGCGGAGTGCAGGTCGCGCAGGCCCTCGGGGGCCTCGTCGGCCAGCGCATCGTGGTCGCTGCTCTCGTACGCGCGCTGCAGCCGCAGCAGCCGGGCGAGCTCGGAGACCGGGTCCTTGGCGTCGTCCACCCGCAGGTCGACGAGCACCCCGTCCCACGGCGCGTCCCGGCGGTCTCCCGCCACCACGAGCAGGGCGGCCGACTGCCGCCCGCGCAGGTCTCCGCCGGCCTCCTGCGCCGCGGACAGCCCCGCGAGCAGCCGGTCGCAGAAGTCGCCGTCCGCCTCGAGGTAGCCGTCGACCAGGGACGGCACCACCGACCGGGACGCGAGCATGTTGCCCTGCGCGGTGTAGCCGTCCCCGATCAGGTGCCCGCAGGCGGACAGGCAGCCGCGGCCGGTCCACACCGCGATGCGGCCCTGCGCGTCCACCATCCCGACCTGCCGCTGTGAGGAGTCCGGATCCTCCTCCCGCAGCCGGGCCAGCGCGGCGTCCGGCCGCAGCCCGTCGGCGAGCAGCACCAGCCCGCGGGCGCCGTACCCGCGATGGGTGGTGGCCTGGGTGGCGATGGCCCCCACCCCGGCCCGCGCCCACGGCACCGCGCGGCCGACCGCGAGCGCGCAGGTCGCGACCGCCACCCCGAGCCGCCCGCTGACCGCGTCCCGGGCCACGAGCGAATACGTCAACTACACCCCCACCGGGATCTGTATCACGGTCGGCTCGATGGGCACCGCGACCGGGGGGCCGGTCTTGTCCCGGACCTCCTCGACGGTCACGCCGGGTGCCAGCTCGCGCAGCACCAGGCCTTCCGCGGTGACGTCCAGCACGGCGTGGTCGGTGATGATCCGGTGCACGACACCCCGCCCGGTGTGCGGCAGGGTGCACTCCTCGACGATCTTGTGGGTACCGTCGCGGGCCACGTGCTCCATCAGCACGATCACCTTCTTGGCGCCGTGCACCAGGTCCATCGCGCCACCCATGCCCTTGACCATCTTGCCGGGGATCATCCAGTTGGCCAGGTCACCGTTCGCGGCGACCTGCATCGCACCGAGGATCGCCACGTCGATGTGCCCGCCGCGGATCATGCCGAACGACAGCGAGGAGTCGAAGAACGACGCGCCGGGCAGCAGCGTGACTGTCTCCTTGCCCGCGTTGATCAGGTCCGGGTCCTCCTCGCCCTCGTACGGGTACGGGCCGACGCCGAGGATGCCGTTCTCCGACTGGAGCACCACGGTGACCGTGTCCGGCACGTAGTTCGGGACCAGGGTCGGCAGCCCGATGCCGAGGTTCACGTACTGCCCGTCGGCCAGTTCCTGCGCGGCGCGGGCGGCCATCTCGGTGCGGCTCAGCGGCATCACTCGCCTCCGTTCCGGCTCGCGGCGGGGCGCTGGCGGACGGTGCGCCGCTCGATCCGTTTGCCCGCAGGCCCGACCGGGCCGACCACACGCTGCACGAAGATCCCGGGTGTGTGGATGTCCTCCGGGCGCAGCTCGCCGGGCTCGACGAGCCGCTCCACCTCGGCGAGGGTGATCCGGCCGGCCATCGCGCAGAGCGGGTTGAAGTTGCGGGTGGACTCGTGGAACACCAGGTTCCCGTGCCGGTCGCCGACGCTGGCCCGCACCAGGCCGTAGTCGCAGACGATGCCGCGCTCCAGGACGTACGACGTGCCGTCGAACTCCCGGGTCTCCTTCGGCTCCGAGGCCAGCGCCACCGTGCCGTCGGGGTTGTAGCGCAGCGGCAGGCCGCCGTCGGCGACCTGGGTGCCCACGCCGGCCGGGGTGTAGAACGCCGGGATGCCGCAGCCGCCGGCCCGCATCCGCTCGGCCAGGGTGCCCTGCGGGACCAGCTCCACCTCGAGCTCCCCGGACATGAACTGCCGCTCGAACTCCTTGTTCTCCCCGACGTAGGAGCCGGTGGTGCGGCGGATCCGCTTGGCGGCCAGCAGCGCGCCGAGCCCCCACTCGTCAACGCCGCAGTTGTTGGAGACCGTGACCAGGTCGGTGGTGCCGGCCTCGAGCAGTGCCTGGATGAGCACGTGCGGGATGCCGCACAGCCCGAACCCACCGACCGCCAGCGACGCCCCGTCCGGGATGTCGCCGATCGCCTCGGCGGCACTGCCGACAACCTTGTCCATCGCGCCTCCTCGCTGGATGGGAGCCGTCCGCCGCCGCCCTGCGCCGACTCTATCCGGGTCGTCGTTCGGCTCGCAGGAGCCCCGAACGCAGCCGATCGCCCGAGCGTTCTGGACCCAGCCACGCGGCGGCGTAGCGCGAAGCGCACGCCGCGTACCTATCAGAGGGTACGGATGCCGTCCAGCGTGACGCCGAGCGACGCGGTGACCTGCTCGGCCTCGGCGCGGTGTCGCAGCTCGCCGGGCTCGGGGTGGGCGCACAGCACCAGCGTCGCGCCGGCCGCCAGCGGGGCGAGCAGCCCGTCCACCCAGTCCGCCGGGTCCCGCCACGGCAGCACCGACAGCACCCGGTCCATCGCGTGCAGCCCCAACTCGGCGGCCCGGCGCTGCGCCTCGGCAACCAGTTCGGCCCCCGACAGCAGCCCGCCGTCGTCGTCCACCGCGGGCGCGTCGTCGGCCACCGGCGCGTACGGGGTGAACCGGTCGGGCTGCGCCCGTACCACCCGGGCGAAGTCGAGGGCGCCCTCCGCCGGCTCGGCCAGCCCCTGGCCCAGCGGTGCCAGCGACAGCGCCGCGACGTCACCCGGCTGGGCGGCGAGCACCCGGGGCAGGTGCGGCAGGTCGGTGAACGCGACCGCGGCGTCCTCCGGGTCGGTGCCGGCCAGGCCGCCCACCGCCCAGGTGGCCAGCAGTACTGCGGCGGTCTGCCAGTGCGCCGGCAACACCACGGCCACCCGGTCGCCGGGCGAGAGCGCCAACTCGTCCTGCAGCAGGTTCGCCGTCTTGGCCACCCAGTTCGCCAGCGTGGTCGCGGACAGCTCGGCCCGTTCTGCGGTGTCGTCGTCGTAGTACGTCAGCAGCGGTCGCGCCGGATCACGGGCGAGCGCCTGCGCGAGGAGCTGGTCAGTGGCCGCCATAGCCCTAAGATCATGGCACGGCCTGGCCTGTCCCGATGCCTCAGTCGATGCAGTCTTCCTCCGCGGCCGTCCGCGGCGGCGGAACCGTCGGGCTCCCCGACCCCGAGGCGGGCGTGCTGCCGCCCCCGGAGCCGCCCGAGCCGGCGGAGCCCGAGCCGCCGGAGCCCGACTTCAGCCCGCCGAAGTCGGTGCCCAGCACCAGGGTCACCGCGGTCACCGAGTCGTCCGCCTGAAGCTGCGCGCCGGGCACCACCGCGGCCAGCGTCCGCGCCGCCGGCTCCTGCCCGGCGCCGTACCGGATCACCGTCTGGCCGGACCGCGCCGCGTTGCCGGTGGGGCCGACGCCGAAGCCGAGGGTCTGCAGTTGCCGTGAGGTCTGGGTGGCGAGGCCCTTGGTGCCGGTGCCGTTCAGCACTGTGACCTTCACCTGGGCACGCGGCACGGTCGCCCCGGCAGGGGTGCCGGACCCGCCCGAGGCAGCCTTGCGGCCGAGCACCTTGTCCCAGAACGCGGGCAGCGCGGCCTTGTCCGGCAGGTCCACGTCCTGGCCGGCGGCGTTCTTGCCCGTGCCGGTGACGGGCACGGTGAGGAACTGCAGGTTGCCCGCGGTCAGGTTCTGCATCTGCCGGGCCAGCTCCAGCGGGTTCAGATCCGGATCCATCGTGAGCGAGCCGGCCAGCGCCCGGACCAGCCGCTGCTGCTTGAGCGGGTCCACCAGGGTGCCGGCCGAGGTGAGCTTGCGGAACACCGCGCCGAGGAAGTACTGCTGCCGCTGGATCCGGGAGAACGCGCCGTTCGGCAGGCCGTGCCGTTGCCGGACGAACGCCACCGCCTGCCGGCCCTTGATGGTCTGCCGGCCGGCCGGCAGGTTGATCGCCGAGTCCGGGTCCTTGACCGCGCGCTTCAGGCAGACCTGCACCCCGCCGAGCACCTCGGTGATGTTGTAGAAGCCGAGCAGGCCGACCTCGACGTAGTGGTCGATGGACAGCCCGCTGAACTGGGTCACCGTGTCCACCAGCGACCGGGCGCCGGCCTGCTGCTGCGCCTTGGTCAGCACCGGGCCGCAGCCCTTCGGGCATGCCCCGTTGCCGTACGCTGAGTTGATCTTGCCCTCGCGGCCGAGCACCGGGATGAAGACGTTCAGGTCGCGGGAGAACGACACCGCGGACGCCTTGCTGCCGTTGGCCGGGACGTGCACCAGCAGGATCGTGTCGGTGTTGAAGCCGCCGCCCGGATCCAGCGTGGTGCCGATGTCCTTGAGTTGGGCGTCGGTGAGGCCGCCCCGGTTGTCGTTGCCGACCAGCAGGATGTTCTGGTCGGTGCCGTCGACGTCGCGGCCGGAGTGGGTGATCGCGTTCACCCGGTTGACGTTCGCGTTGAACTGCCGTACCAGCAGCCACAGCCAGCCGCTGGCGATCAGTATCGCCGCGGACAGCAGGCCGGCGACCACCTTGGTGGCGGTCGCGGCCCGGCGCCGGCCGGACCCGCCGCCCCTGGTCGGGCCACCCCTGGACGGGTCGCCCCCGGTCGGGCCGCCCCCGCTGGGGCCGCCGGGCCAGCCGCCGGAGGAGCGGTAGGCGCTGCCGCCGACGGAGAGACCGACCCAGCGGGCACCGGGGTCACCGGCCGCGCCCGGCGGTGGCTGCCGGCGCGGCTGGCCGCGGCGGGGGTCAAGCTCGGGCGGCAACGGCGGCAGCCCGGGGTCGTTCCGGCGGGGCTCCCACGGCTCAGACACGCGCCCTCAGCTTTCTGTGCGTTCGGCCCGGGGTAGGGAGCCAGACTTACCCCTCCTGAGGACGCCTGACACCGCCACAAAGTTGCCGGGTAACCGCACGTCACCGTTCCATCGCGTCGCGAAGGGTAACCCGATGGAGTGGCCCGGACGGGTCAGGCGCGTGTGGAAGACTCGCGGCATGCGTGTCTTCGTCACCGGCGGTGCCGGGTTCATCGGATCACACGACGTTCGTACCCTGCTGTCCGGCGGTTACCCGGGGTACGCCGGTGCCGAGGTCACCGTCTACGACAAGCTGACCTACGCGGGCAACCTGGCCAATCTGGGCCCGGTCGCGGACCACCCGGGGTACCGGTTCGTGCGGGGCGACATCGCCGACGAGAGGCACCTGCTCGAGGTGCTGCCCGGGCATGACGTGGTGGTTGCGAGCGAACCAGTGAGCACAGCAGACACGCGAACGCGGACGCCGAGCGCCAGCGAGGTGTTGGCGTGAGAGAGCTTGCGTTGCTGGTCTGCGGGGCGGGTGGGCAGCTCGGCACGGACCTGCTGCGGGTGGCCGGCCCGGCCGCGTACGGCCTGACCCGTACCGAGCTGGACGTGACCGACCCGGCCATGGTGGACAAGGCGGTGGAGTCCTGGGCCGACGCCGCGCGGCCGGGGGCGGACCGGCTGGTGTGCGTGAACGCCGCCGCGTACACGGCGGTGGACGCCGCCGAGACCGACGTCGGCTGGGCCTACGCGGTGAACGCCACCGGCGCGGCGAACGTGGCCGCCGCCTGCGCCCGGTACGGGGTGCGGCTGGTGCAGGTGTCCACCGACTACGTCTTCGCCGGGGATGCCACCGTGCCGTACGAGGTTGACACGCCGACCGGGCCCGCGACCGTGTACGGGGCCACCAAGCTGGCCGGCGAGCGCGCGGTGCTGGAGGGCGGGGGGCCGGCCTGGGTGGTGCGCACCGCCTGGTTGTACGGCCAGACCGGCGGCAATTTCGTGAAGACGATGGCCGCCCTGGAGCACTGCCGGCAGACGCTGGACGTGGTGGACGACCAGCGCGGGTCGCCGACGTGGTCCCGGGACTTGGCGCGCGGGCTGGTGGCGCTGGCCGGCAGCGACGCGCCGTACGGGGTGTACCACTGCACCAACGGCGGCGAGACGACCTGGTACGGGCTGGCCCGGGCTGTGTTCGAGGAGCTGGGCGCCGACCCGGAGCGGGTCCGACCGACCACCACCGCCGCGTTCCCGCGGCCGGCGCCGCGGCCGGCGTACTCGGTGCTGTCCGACGCGGCGTGGCGCGGGGCAGGGCTGCCGCCCATGCCGGACTGGAGGCAGGCGCTGCGGGCAGCGTTCGCCGCCGCCGGGGACGCGCTGCGCGCCGGCTGACCCGGGCCGTCGCGGGTCAGAACGCCAGGTCGTGCCGGGTCTCGCGGCCGCGAGCAATGACGACCAGGTGGCTGATGCTGGTCATGACGGCTTCTGGGCGTCCCAGGTGATGAACTGGAAGTCGGGCAGGAAGCCGTAGCGGCGTGCCTCCCGGTCGGTGGCCACCGCGGTCAGCGTCGCGGCGTCGGCGTGGCTGAGCAGGTCCACCTCGTCGCAGTCGTCCCCGCCGTAGCCGGAGTCGATGTTGCCGGACCGGATCCGGGTCAACAGGTCCTCGGTGACCAGCGCGGCCACACCGAAGCCGGCCTTCTCCAGCTTCTCCCGCAGGTCCCAGCCGAACCGCCAGTACACCAGCGTGTTGTCGCCGTGGTACTCCGGTTTGGTCGGCGGTGCGGTCACGCCCTGCGGCATCGGGATCTGCAGGAACATCCGGCCGCCGGGATTGAGCACCCGGTACACCTCCGACAGCGCCTTCTCGGTGTCCGGCACGTGCTCGAGCACGTGCGGGGTGAGGATGATGTCGATGCTGGCGTCCGGCAGGTCCATGTCCTGGATGTCCAGCCGGATCTGGCCACGGTGCGCGGACTCGTCGTAGTCGCTGCAGACGTAGTCGACCCGGCGCGCCATGACGTCGCGGTACCGCTGGTCCAGCCGCGGGCTGGTCTCCAGCACCCGGTGCCGCCGGTCGTACGGCGCCCGGTGCGTCCAGCACCAGAACAGGTACCGGTCCCGGGCGATGCTGCCGCAGTTCGGGCAGAGCGCCCCCTCGCTGTGGTAGCCGGTGGCGAAGTCGTCGCCGTGCCAGCCGCAGATGTTGCAGCAACTCCGCCAGCCGCTGCCGGAGGCTGCCAACGCGGACGGCCAGGCGCGCAGCCGGGGGTCGCTCTGCTGAGCGCGGACGATCAACGCCCGGAGCCGATTGCGGATGGCTCCCTGAATCGACACTGCGGATCTCCTCGAGTTCTCTCTGGTGCGGTTCGCGGGGTTCTGCGCAGCCTAACCAGTCCGGCGCGGGACGCCGCTGTCACCGCCTCGGTTCGAGCGTCACCCTCCAGCGGGCGCCCGGCGGGTTCACCTGCACCGAGCAGCGCGGCTGGCCGGCGGAGAGGCAGTCCGCCAGCGGTCCGATGGGCCGGAACGGCACCGGCCGGATCGCGGCGTCCCGGACGATGCCGCCCAGCCCGGCCAGCAGGCACCCGGCGGCGAGCACACGGCGCCACCCGGCCCACCCGGCCCACCCGGCCCGGTCGGTCCGGTCGGTCCGGTCGGCCCCGTCGGCCTGGCCGGTGCGGTCGGTCCCGTCGGCCTCATCGGCCTGGCCGGTGCGATCGGCGCGGTCGGCCAGCCCGGCAACGAGCAGCACGGCGATCATCGCCAGTGGCACCAGCACGTGCCGCTGGCCGCTGTAGGGGTGCACCAGGAAGAACCCCCACGCCAGCAGGGCACCGCCGATCGCGGCCAGCACGGACAGCAGCGGCCCCAGCGCCGCCCACCGCCAGGTCACCACGGCGAACGCGGCCAGCCAGACCAGCACCGCGGCGGTGTTCGCGACCGTCCACGGCGGGGCCCACCGATCGCCGAACAACCAGGTGCCGACCACGTTCCGGCCGACGAACCGGGGCAGGTCGGCCGCGGCCAGGTGCGGTGTGTCGGCGCGTGGGGTGGTCAGCAGGATGGCCCACTGCAGCACGCCGGCCGCCGCCACCACCGCCAGCGCGCGGGCCGAGTGCCCGGACCGCAGCCGCCACCACCGGGCCGCGAACGCCGGCAGGACCAGCAGCGCGAACGGCCCGCTCAGGCCGAGGACGGCCAGCGCGGCAAGCTCCGCCCACCGCGCGCCCCGGCGGCCCGGGTCTTCGCAGAACGCGAGCAGCAGCAGCGCGAGCCCGGCGTGGAAGATCAGGTTGGCCAGGTTGGCGTACGGCTCCTCCGCGGCGGGCAGCAGGACCAGCAGCGCGAACGCCAGCGGCGGCTGCCAGCGGCGGGGCAGCAGCCAGCGCATCCGGTCCGACAGCACGACAGCGTCGATGGCCAGCACGGTGCCCACCGCGCCGAGCGCGTACGCCGTGGGCAGCCAGGTGAGCGGCAACGGGCCGGCCAGCGAGGCGAGCAGCCTGGGCAGCACGTGCAGGTAGCCGCGGTACGGCTCGAGCACCGACTGCAGCGGGTGCTGGTACGCCGCGGCGAGGAAGACCTGGCCGTCCTCGGCCCACAGCGTGGGGTGGGCGATCCGGGCCCAGCCGCGGGCCAGCAACACCGCCGCGCCGGCCGCGACCAGGGCCAGCCGCCAGCCGGCCGGGATCCGGTCGGCCGCCGTCGCGCTGGGGGCGGCCGATCGGCGGGCCCGGTCGATCAGTCGGGCGCGGTCGGTCAGTCGGGCGCGGTCGGTCAGTCGGGCCCGGTCGAGTAGTCGGGCCCGCAACCCGGACTGCAGCGCCACGTCGCCTCCCGGCCGCTACGGCTGTGCGGTCGTACGTTATCCGTCCGCGGCCCGCTGGTAGGCCGCCGCGGTGAGCTCGGCGCAGCGTAGCCAGGTCATGGTGGCGGCGTGCTCGCGGGCGGCGGCCCGGCGGTGCCCGTCCGGCGTGGCGCGCAGTTCGGCGGCCAGCGCCGCGGCCAGCGCGTCGGGGTCGCCCGGCGGCACCAGCCGGACCAGGCCAGCGGTCACCTCCCGGACCGGTGGCAGGTCGCTGGCCACCACCGGCACCCCGGCCGCCATCGCCTCCAGTGGCGGCAGCCCGAACCCCTCGTACCGCGACGGGAACGCCAGCAGCCGGGCGCCGGCCACGATCCCCACCAGGTCGGCGCCGCCGACGTAGCCGGGCACCACGATCCGGTCCGCGGGCAGCGCCGCGACGTCCGGCTGGTCACCCCAGCCGGTGCCCCCGACCAGCACCAGCGGCGGCGCGTCCGGCTCCTCGGCCAGCAGCCGGCGGTACGCCGCGACCAGGACGTCCAGCCCCTTGCGCGGCTCCAGGGTGCCCACCGCAAGCAGGTACTCCGGGGGCAGCCCGCGGTCGGCCAGCCAGGCCTTGTCCGGTGGCGCGGCGGCCAGCCACACCGGCTCCACCCCGAGCGGCGTCACGACCAGCCGGTCGGCCGGCACGCCGTACGCGTCCCACACCGCCTCGGCGGTGGCCCGGCTCGGGGTGAGTACCACCGCGGCCCGGCGTACCGACCGCGGCACCAGCTCGCGGTACCGCCGGGAGGCGGCGCTCACCACACCGGGCAGGTGCAGGTAGGCCAGGTCGTGCACGGTGACCAGCCCGCGTGCCCGGCGCAGCGGCGGGAGCACGAAGTTGGTGGCGTGGAAGACGTCCAGCCCACGCCCGGCGAGCACCTCGACCGGGGGCAGCTCGGTCCGCGCCCACAGCGCCTGCAGCCCGCGCGCCGGTGCCCGCCGTCCCGCGGTGGTGACCCCGGGCGGCACCGCCGCGGCCAGGTCGGCCTGCCCGCGCCAGGTGAACGCGGTGGCGCGCAGTTCGGCCAGCTCCGGCCGGCCGGCCGCCCCGGGGGCCGGGTGCGGGGCGGCCGGGTGCGGGGCGGCCGGGTGCGGGGCGGCCAGCGCGGCCAGCAGGTGCTCCACGTACCGCCCGACCCCGGTGCGTACCCCGAGCAGCGGCGTGGCGTCGATCCCGACCCGCAGGCTCACTGCGGTGCGGAGGGTGGGGTGAGCAGGCCGCGGCGGGCGACGATCTCGCGCCAGCGGCCGGCGAACGCCTCGTCGGAGTACTCCTGCGCCCGGGCCACCGCCGATGCGGACAGCTTCGCCCGCAGCTCCTCGTCGGCGGCGATCTCCCGGGTGCGCGCCGCGAGCTGGTCCACCGAGCGCCAGCGGTACCCGTCCACGCCGTCCCGCACGATCTCGCGCTGCCCGGCCCGGTCGATCACCACGGGAACGCACCCGCCGGCCATCGCCTCCGCGGTGGTCATCCCGAAGTGCTCCTGAGCCCACGGCGCCGACTCCTCGTCCTCGCCGTACCCGGTGGCGGACCAGAAGATCGACGAGGTGGCCATCAGCCGGTGCACCAGCGAGCGCGGCGCGTTGGCGTGGATCTCCACCGGCAGCCCTGCGGCGGCCTGCCTGACCCGGTGCAGGTACGGCCGCTGGGACTCCTCGCAGCCGCCTACCACGTGCAGCGTCCAGCCCGGCAGGCCGCCGGATCGGACGATCTGCCCGAAGAAGCGCACTATCTCCAGTTGCCGCTTGGCGTGCCCGAGACCCGGCGCGAAGAACCGCCCGACGGTGAGGATGGACTTCTCCCGCACCTGTCCGGGATGGATGTCCGCAACGTCGATCGGCGGGTACAGGATGTCCGCCCGGGTGCCCCACAGCCGTTCGACCCAGCCCTCGGTGTACCGCGAGTTGGCCAGCACCACGTCGTACTTCGACAGGAACGACAGGTCCGACGGGTCGCGCATCATCCACGGGAACCGCAGCGCCATCTGCTCGCGGAAGCCCAGCGCGCCGAGGAACCGCATCCGGCTGATCGCCACGCCGAGCGAGCGCGGGTCGGCCGGGCCCGGGATGAACGCGTCCGAGCGCAGGTGCAGCTCCAGGCCGTCCGCGGTGGCCGGCAGCAGGATCCGCTGCCGGCGGAACTCCGGGGTGACCTCGAACCGGTCGATCGCGGCGCCCCGCTCGTCCACCACGGTGAGCTGGCACGGCCCGGGCCCGCCGACCCGGCCGAAGTCCGCCTGCAGCACCCGCTGCGGCCCCGGATCGAGGGAGAGGACCGCGTCGCCGTTGGTCCACGTCCAGCGGCGGCGTCGCCCTCCCTCCGGCGGGAACCACCCGGTGCCGAACTGGAAGAACAGGTACCCGGCGGCGGGCCGCAGGTACGGCCCGAAGGTCCGGATGGCCAGCTTCCGCCAGCGGGCCAGGTCGTGGTCGAACGGGGTGGGGAAGAAGCACAGGTACGCCGAGCGCGCGGACCGCGGCTCCACCCGCGACATGTAGGTGGAGTTGACGAACAGGTCGTACTCCGCGGACAACCGGGCGATCTCGGTGTCGCCCCGGTCCGGCACCGGCCGCATCGTGCACTTGGCCAGGTCCAGTCCGAGCCGGGCCGCGAGCTCGTCCCGGTCCACGTCGCCGTGTGCGATCAGGTCCACCTCGACGCCGCCCGCGGACAGCACCTGGGCGATCATCCCGGAGTGCCGCTCGCCGCCCCCCATCGAGTGCCAGAAGCGGTTGTAGACCGCCGCGCGCCTCGCGGTGCTCATCTGCTCGGCTCCGCGCTCGCTCCGCTCCTCGGGCCGCGGTCCCAGCTTCCCGAGGTTCGCGTTGAGGGGCGGCCCTGCGATGCTCACTCGCTGTCGCCTAGCGGTGCTCATCGGCTCGTCACCAGCCAGCGTTCCAGCTCCTTCCGGGTGAGCCTGGCCTGCCGGCCGACCGCGCGGCGGCGGCGCAGCATCGAGGGCAGTAACCGCAGGTAGGACAGCATGATCCGGGTCCGCAGCAGGTGTGGCCGCAGCGCCGGGCGCTGTCGCTGCGCGGCCGCTTCCCGCAGCGAGCGCACCAGCATCGACGCCGAGGTCAGCGGGTAGCGCAGCACCGCGGACAGCGCCATCCGGGCCGAGGCGTTCTTGGTCAGCATCAGCAGCCGGTTGCGGTCCACGTGGAACACCCACCTCGGCGACCACTCCTTGCTGGACGCGGCGTGGATGTGCCGCAGCACGCCGGCCGGCTCGTACCGGATCGACCAGCCCCGGGACCGCAGCCGCCAGGACAGGTCGGTGTCCTCGTAGTACATGAAGAAGTCGTCGTCGAACCAGCCGACCTCGCGGCCGGCCGCGGTGCGCAACGCCATCCCGTTGCCGCAGCCGCTGAACACCTCGGCCGGCTGGTCGTACTGCCCGCGGTCGACCTCCTGGAAGCCGCGGTCGGCGCCGTACCCGGAGGTCAGCACGATCCCGCCGACGTTGTTGATCACGTCCACCAGCGGCGTGCCCTCCGGCACGGCCAGCACGAGCTCGGTGCCGGCCTCATTCACCGCGCCGTTGACCGACACGCCGTCGCCGCCGATCTCCAGCGGCTTGTCCGTCTCGGCGGCGACCCGGAAGGTGATCTTGACCTCGCCGGCCAGGCCGTCGGGCACACCGCGGCCGCGGGCAGCGCCCGGCACGTCCTGCACCGGAACCAGCAGCTCGCCGGTCGGCCTGGTCCACCGGTACCGCCCGTCGCCGGTGCCCTCCGGCCCGAATGCCACGCTCTCCCACAGCACCTTGTCGGTGACGTCCCGGCCGTCCACGTCCACCCGGTACACCCGGGCACCGAGTTGGCGCGGGTCGTGCGCGCCGGGGGAGAAGCCGGGGGTGCGCCACGTCAGCCGGAGGAACCGCGGCAGGAACACCACCTTGCCGCCCACCGCGCCGAGCCCGTCGTCGGCGTCCAGCGCGGCCAGCATCGCCCGCAGCCAGCCCGGCTCCGGGATGGCGTCGTTGTTGAGCAGCACCGCGTACTCGGTGTCCACCGCCCGCAGCGCCAGGTTGTTGCCCCCGGCGAACCCGGTGTTGGTCGGGCTGGCGATCACCTGGACCCACGGGTAGTCCCGGGCCAGCAGCTCCAGCGAGCCGTCGTGCGAGGCGTTGTCCACCACGACGGTACGGAACTGCCCGGCCGGCAGGTCCTGGGCACCCAGGCCGTCCAGGCAGGCCGGCAGCAGGTGCGCCCCGTTGTAGTTGACGATCACCACCGTCGCGCGCTCGGTAGGGGTCTTTCCGGGTAGCACTGGCACCTCGTTCGGTGGGTCGATGTTCTGGTACCGCGGCGACCGCTGGGCAACGGCGCCGCTCCATTGTCCGTGCCGGGACCCGCGGCGCGCCCTCCGGGGTCCGGATCATGAACCGGACGCCTCCGACGGGAGCTGGCGGCGCACCGAGTACGGCACCCGGAGCAGGCCGCCGCGCTGGCCGCCGGCGAGGGCGAACGCGGTGGTGGTCCGGGTGTGGGCCAGCGGCTGCCCCCCGTCACCGACCAGTTGCACGCCGAGCACGAACCGGCCCAGCAGCGGCGGGGCGTCCAGCACGAAGTCGACCGCCCACCGGCCGGGCCCGGCGGGCTGCGCGTGCGGCGGCGTCTCCATCAGCCAGATCGGGATGTCACCGACCCCCATGGCCACCACCTGCATGCCGCGCACCGCCCTGGCCCAGCGGCCGGACAGCGTGGTCTCCACCCGGACCGCCAGCGGCTCGCCAGCGGTGAACGAGCTCACCGCGGGGCCGCCCGGCACGGCGCTGACCAGGATCTGGTCGAAGGAGATGCCTTCGTCGGGCACCTCCTCGTCGGGCTCCTTCGGCTGGTCGGTGCCGAAGATCTTGCGCAGCGTGCCGACCGCGAACTCGGGGTCGCCGTCGTAGACCGCCTTGCCGTGGTTGAGCACCACGCCGCGGTCGCAGATCTGCTCGACCTGGTCCAGCGCGTGGCTGACGAACAGGATGGTGCGCCCCTGCTCCTGGAACTCCGAGATCTTGGCCAGGCACTTGCGGGCGAACGCCTCGTCGCCGACCGCGAGCACCTCGTCGATCAGCAGGATGTCCGGGTCAACGTGCACCGCGACGGCGAAGCCGAGCTTGGCGTACATCCCGGAGGAGTAGTGCTTGACCGGGTTGTCGATGAACTCGGCCAGCTCGGAGAAGTCCACGATCGAGTCGAACAGCCGGTCGGTCTCCCGCCGGGACAGCCCGAGCAGCGAGGCGTTCAGGTAGACGTTGTCCCGGCCGGACAGCTCGCCGTTGAAGCCCGCGCCGAGCTCGAGCAGCGAGGCGATCCGGCCGTTCGCCTCCACCCGCCCGGACGTGGGCCGCAGGATGCCGGCCAGCACCTTGAGCAGCGTGGACTTGCCGGACCCGTTCGGCCCGATCAGCCCGACGGTGTGCCCGCTGTCGATGCTCAGCGACACCTCGGTCAGCGCGTTGAACCAGCCGTCCTCGCTGCCGCGGCGGCGGACCAGCCGCTCCTTCAGGCTGGTGGGGCGCTGCCCGTGCATGACGAACCGCTTCGTCACCCGCTCCGCCCTGATCGCGACGTCGCTCACCGCGGCCTCCGCGGCAACCTGGCAGGTACCGGGGCCGCCGCGAAAACGCGGAGCCTGCGGAGCGCTTTCGTGGGGTGGTTCACAGCTCCTCCGCGAAGTCCGCGGACAGCCGCCGGTATACCCGCACGCCGAGCAGCAGCAGCAGGCCGGAGACCACGGCGGCGATGCCGAGCCGTTCCAGGTAGAACAGGTACCCGGGGTCGGCCAGCACGCGGTGGCCGGTCGGCAGCACCGGGTCCTGCGCGTACAGCGCCCGCTGCATCGTGGTGGCGATGCCGGCCATCGGGTTGACGTAGTACAGCAGGTACACAGCGCCGTGCAGGTGGTCGCTGACCAGGGCCACCGAGTACACGATCGGGTTCAGCCAGAAGCCGGCCATCAGCGCGACCTCGACGATGTGCTGGGTGTCCCGGTACCGCACGTTCAGCGCGGACACCAGGAAGCACAGCGCCACCGTGAACAGCAGCGTCACCGCCAGCGCGGGCAGCACCAGCAGGAGCTGCGGGCCGAGGAAGTGGGTGTAGCCGGTGCCCAGCATCACCAGCAGCAGAACCGCGAGCTGCAGCCCGAAGTGCACTCCGGTGAACCCCACGGGGGTCAGCGGCAGCACCGCGAGCGGGAAGCGCACCTTCTTCACCAGGCCGGCGTTGCCCACCACGGCGCCGCAGGCCGCGCCGACCGCACCGGAGAACGCGTTCCACACCAGCAGCCCGGAGAGCAGGAAGAAGCCGAACTGCGGGATTCCGGACCGCAGCACGAGCTGGAAGACGAACGTGTAGACGACCAGCAGCAGCAGCGGGTTGGCAAGCGACCACAGGAAGCCCAGCACGCTGCCCTGGTACTTGACCTTCAGGTCCTTGCGGACGAGGTTCGCGAGCAGCTCCCACCGGATGCGGGTCTGCGTCCGCGCCCGCTCGTCCGCGCTGCGGGTCATCGCCACCGTGTCATGTCCTCCTTGCGCGTCCTCCTTGCGCGGCGCCGGGGGCCAGGATAGCCGGAACGGTACCCCCGGCCGCCCGCCTGTAGCCTGCACCTCCATGGAGGCGACATCCCGATCGGCTGCCCCTGCCAGCCAGGCGCGGGCGGAGCCGGCCGCGTCCCAGGAGCGAGGCGTACGCGGCTTCTGGACCGAGCGGCCAGCCCCCGGCCAGTACGCACTGGAGCTGGACACGGTCACGGTCGGTGAGCTGGCGGTGCTGCTCGGCACGGTGCTGGTCGCCGTGCTGGCCGTCTCCAGCCTGGCGTTGGCGTACCTGCACCACTACACGCTGCTCAACGCCGCGCTGGCCACCACCGGCGGCCTGCTGGTGCTGGCCGCGCTGGCCTGGTTCGCCGGCCGGCCGCCGCGGGTGGTGCTCGACCCCGCGGGGCTGGCCGTGCTGGCCGTCTCCGGGCTGCTGGCGCTGTTCATGTTCCTGCCCGGATTCCACTTTCCACTACGCCGCGGGTGACCGCGACCCGGGCGGCTACATGATGACCGGGTCGGCGATCGCGAGCACCGGATCGGTCAGCTTCACCGACCCGGTGCTGGCCTCGGACCTGCCGGTGCAGATGCAGTCGCCGGGTGCCCGGTTCCGCGGGATCTGGATCGCGGACGCCGGCACCGGCCGGATCGTGCCGCAGTTCTACCACCTGTGGTCGGCCCTGCTGGCCCCCGCGAACAGCCTGCACGGCTTCGCCGGCCAGTCAAATGTGGACCCGCTGGTGGGCGTGGTCGCGGTGCTGCTGCTGGTGTGCATCGCCCGCCGGCTCGGCGGCCTGGTGGCGGCCGGCGCGGCCGGGCTGCTCATGTCGACGCAGATGTTGCAGGTCTGGCAGGCGAAGTACCCGAGCGCCGAGGTCTTCACCCAGATGCTGTACCTCGGCGCGGTGCTCGGGCTGATCGTCGCGCTGCAGACGCGCTGGCGATGGCCCGCGTTCGTGGCCGGCGCGCTGGTCGGCGCCTGCTGGCTGGCCCGCCCGGACGGGGTGCTGCTGGTGCTGCTCGCCGTGGGAGCGGGCGCGACGCTGTACGTGCTGCGCCACTTCGACGCCCGCGGCTGGTGGTTCGCCGCCGGGCTTGCCCTGGTGGGCAGCTACGCCGCGTACCAGGCGTACGGGCCCGCCGTGGCGTACACCCGCGGCAACGCGGTCCCGGGCCTGCCGCGGATCGCGGGGCTGCTGGCGGTCTGCGTCGGCGGTGCGCTGGTGCTGCGGCCGCTGCTCGGCCGGCTGGCCACCGGGGTTGACGCGGTGGCCACGTCGAGTACGTGGCAGCGCCGGATCGGGCTCGGTGTGGTGGGGCTGTACCTGGCGCTTTTCGCCCTGGCGGTGATCCGGCCGCTGTTCGGCGCGTCGTACGCCGACTACCTCGGCCGGCAGATCCGCAGCTACGACGAGCGCTCGATCTACTGGCTGTCCTGGTTCTTCACCTGGCCGGGCCTGCTGCTTGTCCTGGCCGGGATCGGGTACGTGGCGCTGCGCCGGTGGACGCCGGCGGCGTGGATCATCGTCGTCCCGACCCTGCTGCTGCTGCCGCTGTATGCCTGGCACGCACGCAACTCGCCGTTCCTGATGTGGTGGGGCCGCCGGTACGTCCCGTACGCGCTGCCCGGCATGGTGCTGCTGATGGCGCTCGGGCTGGCCGGTGTCTGGGCGCTGCGGCACCGGTGGCTGCCGAGGCTGGCCGGCCCGGTCAGCGCCGCGGTGCTGGCCGCGTTCCTGCTGGCCGTCTACCTGCACCAGTCGCTGCCGCTGCGGCAGCACGACGAGTGGGGCGGGAGCTACTTCGTGGCCAGGGACGTGGCCGCGCTGGGCAACGGCAGCCAGGGCGTCTTCCTCTGGCAGGGCGACCAGTACTGCTGCTCCGCGGCGCCCACGCTGTTCGGCAGCCCGCTGTGGCTGGAGCAGGGGCAGGTCAGCGTGCTGCTGCCGGCCAACCCGGCCGCGCTGCCGGGCTACGTCACCGCGTACCTGAGGCACTTCCCGGACAAGCCGGTGTTCCTGGTGTACGAGAAGGGCGCGCCGCCGCCGATGCGCGGGCTGCGGGTGAGCGTGGCGCGGGAGTTCGCCGGGCTGCTGCCGCGGTGGGGCGAGAGTTCGATCACCCGGCCGGCGAGCGGGGTGCAGATCCCGTATCACTTCACCGTGTATCGGGTCACCACCGGCTGACCGCTTGCGTCGGCTGTCCGCCTGCGCAGGCTGTCCGTCCGCCCCGCCGAGGCCCGGCTCAGCGCCAGGACTCGACCTTGCCGACCACCTTTGCGGGCAGGCCGGCCACGACCGTGCCGGCCGGCACGTCGCGGGTGACCACCGCGCCGGCCCCGACCACCGCGCCGTCGCCGATGGTCACCCCCTTGAGGATGACCGCCCGGGTGCCGACCCAGACCCGGTCGCCGATCACGATCGGGCCGTGCGAGGGGCGCTCGGCGCCGTCCACGGTCATGGTGTGGAAGTCGTTGTCCAGGACCTGCACGTCCCACGAGAACGTGCAGCCGGCGCCGATCCGGACCGAGTCGGCCACCAGGATGTTGGTCAGGCCGTTCACGTTGGTGCCGTCGCCGATGATCAGCTCCCCGGCGTCCACCACGATCCGGATGCCGCGCTGCAGGCTGACCACGCCGTCCACCACGAACCGGGCGCCGGGCCGGACCCGGATGATCGAGTGGTCGTGCTCGCTGGTCAGCCCGAACGGCCCCAGCCCCACCCGCAGCGCGCCGCCGGAGCGCACCTGCACCCGCTCGGCCCCGTCCAGCACCGTCGGCGAACCGATCCAGATCGCCCGCCGGCGCAGCACCCGGTGCCGCAGCACGCCGGCGTAGAACGACCGCGCCGAGGTCTCCCGGTCCGGGCGCAGCGTGCGCATCAGGTTGCGGTACTCCCGGAACTGACCCACGGCGCGCTGCCCCTCGCCTCGAACCCTGCAACCGGCGCCGGGCAATCTAGCAGCCGCCCTCCGCCGAGCGGGCGTCGCGGCGTGGATGACTACGCAACGTGGCCGGCCGGGGGACGCGTTTGGGTCCCGGACCGGGTGTGCCGCTATCCTCTGCTCTCCGGTGGGCCATCCCTGCGCGCCCGCCCGGACTGTGTCGCCAGCTGTCAGGAGAACCGATCTGTGACCGCCGTCCCGTCGACCGGCGCCTCGCCCTCGCCTCTGCCCAGCCAGAAGCAACTCGAGCCGTTCCTGCACCCGCACGCCAGCACCCAGGGGCAGCCGGGTCCGAAGGGCCCGAACATCCTCGACGTCAGCATCGTGCTGCCCTGCTACAACGAGCAGGACCACGTGCTGCTCGAGATCGAGCGGATCAGCAAGACGATGGACGCCAGCGGGTACACCTACGAACTGCTGGCCATCGACGACAAGTCGACCGACAGCACCCTGCAGGTGCTGCGCGAGGCGCTGCCGAAGTACCCGCACCTGCGGCTGATGCCGTTCCGCCGCAACGGCGGCTCGGGCACCGCGCGCCGGATCGGCACCCGCGAGGCGTACGGCCGGATCGTGGTGTGGACCGACGCCGACATGACCTACCCGAACGAGCGCATCCCGGAGTTCGTCCAGTACCTGCTGGACAACCCGGACGTGGACCAGGTGGTCGGCGCCCGCACCTCCGAGCAGGGCACCCACAAGTTCCTCCGGGTGCCGGCGAAGTGGGTCATCCGCAAGATCGCCGAACGGCTGGCGGCCACCCGGATCCCGGACCTCAACTCGGGGCTGCGCGCGTTCCGCCGGGACGTGGCGCTGCCGTACCTGCGGCTGCTGCCGCCCGGGTTCTCCTGTGTCACCACGATCACGATGTCGTTCCTGTCCAACCAGCACCCGGTGGACTACATCGCGATCGACTACGCCAAGCGGGCCGGATCCTCGAAGTTCCACTTCGTCAAGGACGCCTACCGGTACATCCTGCAGGTGCTGCGGATGGTCATGTACTTCAACCCGATCAAGGTCCTCATGCCACTGGCGCTGTGGATGCTCGGGATCGGGTTCGTGAAGTCGATCTTCGACGTGGTGCGGTACCACTTCCGGATCACTACCAACGCGATGCTGCTGATCGTGACCGGACTGATCATCTCATCGGTGGCGCTGCTGGCCGACCTGATCGTCCGGTCGAGGTCCGACTAGTGCGCGTCGCGCTCGTCGGACCCGCCCACCCGTACAAGGGCGGGGTCGCGCAGTACACCACCTCGCTGGCCCACCGGCTCGCCGCCGCCGGGCACGAGGTTCGGCTGGAGTCCTGGTCGCACCAGTACCCGAAGCTGCTCTACCCGGGTCAGCTCACGGTGGCGGAGCCGGAGCTGCCGCTCTACCCCGGCACCGTCCGGCGACTGTCCTGGCGCCGCCCGGACGGGTGGTTCCGGGCCGGCCGCCGGCTGCGCGGCTACGACGTGGTGGTGCTCGTGGTGACGACGCCGGTGCAGATGCCCGCGTATCTCGGCATCCTGGCCGGGTTGGGCCGGCGGCGTACCGCCAGGGTGGTGGCCCAGTGCCACAACGTGCTGCCGCACGAGCGGCGGCCCATCGACAAGACGTTGATGCGGGCGGTGCTGTCGCGGGTGAACGGCGTGCTGGTGCACTCCGCCGAGCAGGCCGAGGTCGCGCGTACGGTGACCCAGCGGCCGGTCGCACTGCGGCACATTGCGCCGATGCTGGTGGCCACGGCGGCCGCGGCCGACTCACGGCTGGGCGAGGTGCACCGCCGGCTACTGTTCTTCGGCCTGGTCCGCCCGTACAAGGGGCTGGACGTGCTGCTGCGCGCGCTGGCTGCCGGGCCGCCGGGCGTGCTGCTGCGGGTGGCCGGCGAGTTCTGGGGCGGCGCGGCGTCCACCGAGGCGCTGGTCGCCGAGCTGGGCCTGGGCGACCGGGTGGAGATGCGGCCGGGCTACGTCGACGCCGCTGACGTGCCCGGACTGTTCGCCGACGTGGACGCGCTGGCGCTGCCGTACCGGTCGGCCACCGCGTCGTTCAACGCCTACCTGGCGTTCGAGCACGGCGTGCCGGTGGTCGCCACCCGGGTCGGCACCCTGCCGGACGACGTCCGCGACGGGGTGGACGGGATCCTGTGCGAGCCGGACGACGTGGCCTCGCTGACCGACGCGCTGCACCGGTTCTATGCCGATGGGATGCCGGCCAAGCTGCGCGCCGCGGTGCCGGCGGTGGATCCGGCGCCGAAGTGGGCGGCGTACCTGGAGGGCCTGATCGGCGTGGCCGGGTCATGACGCGGTTGAGCAGGGACCGCGGCGTGGCCGCGAACGCCGGGGACGCCGCCGCGAACGCCGCCGCGAACGCGGGGAACGCCACCGGGAACGCGGGGAACGGCGCCGGCAGCGCGGGAAACGTCGCCAGGGACGCGGGGGGGAACGCCGCCGGGGACGGCCGCGGCGGCTACCTGGCGGTGGGCGCAGGCGGGACAGGCGGGACCGGTGCGTCCGCGGTGCCCGGCCGGCGCGGGCCGTTGTTCTGGGTCAAGGTCGGTTTCGGCGTGCTGGTGCTGGCGTTCGGGGTGCTGTTCGTGGTCCGCCGCTGGTCGCAGGTCTCCGGCGCGCTGGCCGAGTTGGGCTGGGTGGCCGCGCTCGGGTCGGTTCCGCTCGGTGCGGCCGGGATGGTGGCCGGGATGCTGGCCTGGCGGGCGCTGCTGGCCGATCTGGGGTTCCCGCTGCGGCTGCGCGACGCCGGACGGGTGTTCTTCCTCAGCCAGCTCGGCAAGTACCTGCCCGGTTCGGTGTGGCCGATGGTTGCGCAGATCGAGCTGGGGCGGGAGCTGCACGTGCCCCGCAAGGTCTCCTTCGCCGCCACGGTGCTGGCGATGGTGCTGGCGGTGGCGGCCGGGTTGTCGGTGGCGGCGGTGCTGCTGCCGTTGGGCGGCACCGACACGTTGCGACGCTACTGGTGGGTCGTGCTCGTGGTGCCGTTCTTCGTTGCCCTGCTGCACCCCGTGGTGATCGTCGCCGTCCTCAACCGGCTGCTCCGCGCGATCCGCCAGGAGCCGCTGCAGGTCCGCACCACGGTGCGGGGCACCGCGCGGGCGGCGGCCTGGCAGGTGCTGGGCTGGGTGTTGCTCGGCCTCCACGCGTACGTGCTGATGCTCGGCCTGCACGTGGACCCGGGCCGGGCGCTCCCGCTGGCGGTAGGCGGCTTCGCGCTCGCGTACTGCCTGGGCGTGCTCTTCATCCCGGTCCCGGCCGGTGCGGGGGTCCGGGACGCCGCCATCGTGGTGGCGTTCGCTACCGTGCTGGACCAGCCGCGGGCGCTCGCCGTGGCGCTGGTGTCGCGGGTCGTGATGGTCGCGGTCGACTTCGGGCTGGCCACGGCGTGGTCGGCCGCGAGGCCGGCCCGGAAGAATGGAGCGGTGGATGGCGGATAAGCGCGAGCCGCAGCTCGCGTACTCCGAGCTGCAGGCGAAGATGCTCGACGAGGAGCAGCGGCGGACCAAGGCCCGCAAGATCCTCAGCGTGTTGTACCACTTCCTCGGCCGTACCGACCTGTCCGGGCTGACCGTGGCGGACGTCGGCTGCTCGGCCGGCTTCATCGCCGACGAGCTCGCCGGGGCCGGTGCCGCCAGAACCTACGGCTTCGACATCGACGAGCCCGGGCTGACCAAGGCGCGGCAGCGTTTCGGCGAGCGGGTGGAGTTCGTGCTCGCCTCCGGTGAGGCGATGCCGCTGCCGGATGAGTCGCTGGACGTGGTCATCTTCAACCACATCTACGAGCACGTGGTGGACCCGGACGCGGTGCTGGCCGAGATCCGCCGGGTGCTCAAGCCGGACGGCGTGCTGTACCTCGGGCTGGGCAACAAGTACGGCCCGATGGAGCCGCACCACCGGCTGCCGCTGCTGTCCTGGCTGCCGCGGCGCGCCGCCGACCGGTACGTGCGCCTGTTCGGCAGGTCCGACGCGTACTACGAGAGATTCCACAGCCGGGCCGGGCTGACCCGGATGCTGGCCGGGTTCCACGTCTGGGACTACACGCTGTCGGTGATCAAGGACCCGGGCGCGTTCGCCGCCGGCGACCTGGTGCCCGGCCCGGTGGCCAAGCTGCCGACCGCGGCGCTGCGGGCGATGATCCCGGTAATGCCGACCTACCTGTGGGTCGCCAGCAAGTCGGCCACCGGCCCCCGCGGCCGCCGGCTGGCCCCGCCGCCGGAGCACCACCGGTCCCCCGCGCCCGGGCCCGTCCAGCCGCTTGTGTCCGCGACGGCCGAAGCCGCGCCCCCGGGCGGCCCGGTGCTGGCGGGGCTCAGGCGCGCCGCGGAGACCGTGCTGTGGACCCGCGTCGCCACGCAGCGCGCCCTCGAGCGCCGGCGGTACCCCGACGGCCGCCCGAAGCCGACGCCGGTGCCACCCACCGACGTGTTGCGGACCGTCGCCGACTGGCAGGCCGCGGTGGCCGAGTGCCGCCGGCTGCGGCTGCCGCTGCACCGCGACCGGCAGAAGAACTGGGACGCGCTGGGCGCCGTGTCCACCGTGGTCAACCACTTGGGCGCCGGCGCCGCGGTGCTGGACGCCGACGCCGCGCGGTACTCCCCGGTACTGCCGTGGCTGCGGCTGTACGGGCTGACCGACCTGGTCGGCAACAACCTGGAGTTCGGCGCGGACGTGCGCCGCGACGGGGTGCTGTTCCGGTACGGCGACATCACCGCGACCGACTTCGCCGACGGCCGCTTCGACGCGGTGACCTGCATGAGCGTGATCGAGCACGGGGTGCCGCCGGGCCCGTTCCTGGCCGAGTCGGCCCGCATCCTGAAACCCGGTGGGCTGCTCGTGGTCTCCACCGACTACGACCAGGACCCGCCGGACACCGGCAACCACCTCGCATACGGCCAGCCGGTGCACATCTTCTCCCCGGGCGAGATCAAGGACCTGGTCTCGCTGGCCGGCGAGAAGGGCCTGCACCTGGAGGGCGGGCTGGCACTGGACCACCCCGAGCGGCCGGTGTTCTGGAAGCGCACCGGGCTGCGCTACACCTTCATCCGGCTGACCTTCCGCAAGCAGTAGCCCGTAGAGGAGTTCCCGTGCCACGAGCGCTCATCACCGGCATCACCGGACAGGACGGCATGTACCTCGGCGAGTTGCTCGCCGCGAAGGGGTACGAGGTCTTCGGCCTGGTCCGTGGGCAGAGCAACCCGAAGATCTCCACGGTGGAGCGGGTCATCCCGTCGATCCAGCTCCTCGAGGGGGACCTGCGCGACCTGCCCAGCCTGATCGGCGCGATGGAGATCGCCCAGCCGAACGAGGTGTACAACCTCGGCGCGATCAGCTTCGTCGGGCTGTCCTGGAAACAGGCCGAGCTGACCGGCGAGATCACCGGCATGGGGGTGCTGCGGATCCTGGAGGCCATCCGGATCCACACCCAGAACGACATGTCCAAGGTGCGCTTCTACCAGGCGTCCAGTTCGGAGATGTTCGGCAAGGTGCGCCAGACGCCGCAGAACGAGGACACCCCGTTCCACCCGCGTTCGCCGTACGGCGTGGCCAAGACGTTCGGCCACTACATGACGGTGAACTACCGGGAGTCCTACGACGCGTTCGCCTGCTCCGGAATCCTGTTCAACCACGAGAGCCCGCGGCGCGGGTACGAGTTCGTCACCCGGAAGGTCACCCGGGCGGTGGCCCGGATCGCCCTCGGCCTGCAGGACACGCTGGCGCTGGGCAACCTGGAGGCGCGCCGCGACTGGGGGTTCGCCGGCGACTACGTCGAGGCGATGTGGCTGATGCCGAGGTTGACCTGCTGATCGGGGACGCCTCCCGGGCGCATGACCGGCTGGGATGGAAACCGCAGGTGGACTTCCGGACGCTGATCGAGATGATGGTCGACGCCGACCTGGCCAGCGAGCGCCGGCAGGCCGCCGCCGGGGATTGACCTTCGGGTAGTTTGTCACCCCGGCGGGCGGCCCGGTCCGGGCCGGGAAGTGCCGGGCCGCAGGAGGGCTGAGCCGGAGGGCTGAGTCGCAATGTCGGGAGGGGTCATGCGCGGTACTGTCCGCGGCCGGGTGACGGTCGCCGTCCTGCTGTCTGCGGTGCTCGGGGCGGGGCTGACCGTGGCGCTGTCCAGGCCGGGCGGCGCGGTCGGTAGCGAGGAGACCTACCCGGTGCCGGCCGGCGGGTCGTACACCTTCGCCGGGCACGGCTACGGGCACGGCCACGGGATGTCGCAGTACGGCGCGATGAACCGGGCGAAGGCCGGCCAGACCGCGGCGCAGATCCTGAACTTCTACTACCCCGGCACCGCGGTGGGCACGGTCGACCCCGCGGGCGACCTGCGGGTCCGGCTGACCCTGCCCGGAGCCGAGCCGCTGGTGGTCGCCGCGGCGCCCGGCCTGTCCGTCCGCGACTCGGCGACCGGGTCGGATACCGCGCTGGGCGGCACCGGGCAGTACCGGGTGGTGGACGGCTCCAGCACGGTGTCGCTGCAGGTCTCCCAGGGCGGCGGGATCTGGACGCCGGTGACGCTGACCGGCGGCGCCACGTCCACCACCGGCACGCTGACGTTCTCCGGCCCACCGCTGCTGCACCTGGTGCACGCCGACGGTACGGCCCGCGACTACGCCGGCATGCTCTCGGGCGGCCCCTCGGGCGGCTCCGGGCTGCGGGTGGTGAACACGGTGGCCATCGACGAGTACGTGGCCGGCGTGGTGCCGGCCGAGGTCTACTCGACCTGGCCCGCGGCGACCCTGCAGGCGCAGGCGGTCGCGGCCCGGACGTACGCCGCGCGGGCGCGCGCCGACCGGCCCACGAACTGGTACCACATCTGCGACACGGCGGCCTGCCAGGTCTACGGCGGCCGGTACCGTTACACCGCCGACGGCACCCGGATCGACCTGCAGCCGGCCGCGGTCCGCACAGCGGTCGCCGCCACCGCCGGGCAGATCAGGACCTGGCAGGACGCTCCGATCTTCGCCCAGTTCAGCGCCTCCAACGGCGGCTGGACGGTGGCGGTGTCGGGCTTCCCGTACCTGGTCGCCGCGGCCGACCCCTACGACCTGCCCGGCAACCCGTACGCATCCTGGACCGCCGCGGTGCCGGTGACCACCCTCGCCGCATGCCTGCTGCCCGGCGCGACGTTGGACCGCCTGGTCGTCACCGGCCGGGACGGGCACGGCGACTGGGGCGGCCGGATCACCGGTGTCCGGGTGGAGGGCAACATCGGTGGCACCGCCGTCTCGGTCACCACCGACGGCGACGGGCTGCGGCGCTGCGCCGGGCTGCGCAGCACCTATTTCACCGTGACCTCGAAGTTCCTGATGACGAGCGAGCCGGCCGGCGTGCGGGACAGCTACGGCAACATCGACCTGTTCGCGACCGGTCCGGCCAAGGACGTCCTGCACCGGCGGTACGTCGTCAACCACGGCTGGCAGCCGTGGAGGTCGCTCGGCGGTGGGGTGCTGGGCAGCCCGGGCGCGTTGCGGCTGCCGGACGGATCGGTGCGGGTGTACGTGCGCGGCACGAAGGACTCGCTGTACCAGGGCACGCTGGACGCGGCCGGCGGCTGGCACGGGTGGGTGCTGCGGGTGGCCGGGAACGTCACCTCGCGGCCGTACCCGGTGCGGCAGTCGGACGGCTCGACGCTGGTCTTCTACCTGTCCGGGAGCACGCTCAGCTACGCCGTGTTCACCGCGTCCGGCGGTGGAGCCGGGGTCTTCAGCCTGGGCGGCGTGCTGGCACCCGGCGCCGCCCCGGCGGCGGCCGTGACCGGCAGCGGCCAGGTCACCGCGCTCGTGGTGGCCGCCAACGGGAGCATCGCGAGCCGCTCACGGGCCGCCGGGCGGTGGGGGCCGTGGACCGGCCTGGGCGGCGGCACCACGGCGGACCTGGGCGCCGCGTCGCCGTCGGCCGGCGTGCTGGACGTGTACCTGCGCGGCACCGGCGCGGGCGCGCTGTACACCCGGCGCTCGGTCAACGGCCGGTGGGGCGGGTGGACCAACGTCGGTGGCGCGCTGTCCACCGGCACGTTCGCGGCCGCGCTGGGCGGTCGTACCGAGGTGTGGACGGTGGGCACCAGCGGCACCGCGTACTTCCGGGACCGTACCGCCGCCGGCTTCGGCCCCTGGCTGGCCGTGCCGTAGCTGCCGGCTCCCTGCCTTAATGGGCAAACCGGCCACCGAGGGCGGCACGGCGGCGCACACTGGAAACTCTGTGCCGAGTGGGGTGGGTGCCGTGCGTCGCGCCAGTGTGGTCGTTGCCGGAGTTGTCACCGTGGCCGCGCTGCTGCCGGCTGCGTCGGCCGGGGCGGAGGAGGACTACCCGCGGCCGGCCGCCGGTTCGTTCACCGTCGCCGGGCACGGCTTCGGTCACGGCCGGGGGATGTCCCAGTACGGCGCCCGCGGTGCCGCGCTGGCGGGCCTGACCAGCACGCAGGTGCTGGACTTCTACTACCCGGGCACCGCGGTGGCCAGCCTCGCCACCGGCAACCAGATCCGGGTGCGGCTGATGGCGGTGCCGGCCGCGGCGGTGACCGTGTACGGCGCGTCCGGGCTGCGGGTGCGCGACGTGGCCACCGGCGGGGTGACCAACCTGACGGACACGGCGGCCCTGGCGCGGTACCGGGTGGTGGCCGACGCGGCCGCGCTGCGGGTGCAGCACTCCGCCGACGGCGGCAGCACCTGGGGTGCGGTCACCAGCGGCGCCGGTCCGATGTCGTTCGAGGGGCCGCCGGCGGTCCGGGTGGCGTACCCGGACGGGACGTCCCGCGACTACGAGGGCGCCGTGGCGGGGGTGCGCACCGGCGACACGACGGTGGCCGGAGTGAACACGCTGTCGATGGAGCGGTACCTGAACGGCGTGGTGCCGCGCGAGATGCCCGCGTCCTGGCCGGCCGTGGCGCTGCAGGTGCAGGCGGTGGCCGCCCGCACCTACGCGGCCTACGGCCGGGCGCACATCGCGGCCGGCGCCGCGTGGGACACCTGCGACACCACCGCCTGCCAGGTGTACGGCGGCCTGCGGCTGTACCAGGGCGGCACCGTGACCAACCTGCAGCCGGCCTCGTCCACCGGCGCGGTCACCGCCACCGCGAACCGGGTGCGCACCTACGGCGGGGCGCCGATCCTGGCCCAGTTCAGCTCGAGCAACGGCGGCTGGACGGTGGCCGACCCGAACCTGCCGTACCTGGTGGCCAAGGCCGACCCGTACGACGCCGTTGACAACCCGCGGGCGAACTGGACCGGCACCCTGCCGGCCGCCACCGTGCAGGGCTGCTTCCCCGCGGTGGGCACGCTGGACCGGATCGCGGTGCTGTCCCGGGACGGCCACGGCAGCTGGGGCGGCCGCATCCTCGACGTCCGGCTGGACGGCCACGACGGCGCCGGCACCCCGACCGCGGTCACCACCACCGGCACCGCGCTGCGCAGTTGCGCCTCGTCGGTGCTGTTCAGCACGTACTTCACGATTACCTCCGGCTTCACCCAGACGGTCACCCCGGGCGCCGTGCGCGACCCCGGCGACGGCTCGATGGACCTGTTCACCCGGGGACCCGTCGGCGACATGTACTACCGCATGTTCGTCTCCGGCCGCGGCTGGCTGCCGTGGCAGGCGCTCGGCGGGTCGGTGGTCGGCGCCCCGGCGGCGCTGCGCCGGGCCGACGGCAGCACGCAGGTGTGGTTCCGGGGGTTGGGCAACGGGCTGCACTCCGCCCGGGTGTCCGCCGCCGGGGCGTTCCTCGGCTGGCAGCACTGGGGTGGGGTGGTCACCTCCCGGCCGTACCCGGTGCGGATGTCGGACGGCTCCACCCTGGTGTTCTACCGCGGCGGCGACGGCGCGCTCTGGTACGGCTCGTGGAACGCCGCGATGACGTTCACCGGCTGGCACGGGCTCGGCGGCGGGCTGACCGTCGACGCGGGCCCGGGCGCCGCCGCCACCGGGCCGGGGGCGGTCACCGTCGTGGTCAACGGCTCGAGCGGATCGGTGTACACGCGCTCGGTGGCCGGCGGCCGGTGGGGCCCGTGGGTGAACCGCGGCGGCGCCGCGCTCGGTGACGTCGCGGCCGCCTCGCCCGGCGCCGGAACGGTCGACCTGTACCTGCGCGGCACCACCTCGGCGCTGTACGGGATGCGTGCGGTCAACGGCCAGTTCGGCGGGTGGGTGAACCTCGGCGGCGTGCTGGGCGCCGGCCCCTTCGCGGCGGCGACGCCGGGGCGCACGGACATCTACGCGCTGGGCACGAACGGCTCGGCGTACCAGCGCGTCCGCACCTCGACCTGGGGACCCTGGGTGCGCCTGCCCAACTGACGCCGGCCGGACCCGCGGCCGGCGACGCGGCCGGGTACCGGGCCGGCCGGGTGCCGGCGCCGGCCGGCCGGCGGTCAGAGGTCGGCGACCGCCGGGATGACCCGTTCGCCGATGATCTCCAGCGGGCGCAGGGTGTGCGCGCCGACCACCTGGCCGAGCGCGGTCTGGAAGCCGAGGTCGGCCAGCCCGCGCAGCTGCTCGATGGTCTCCTCCACCTTCTCGCCGTCCGGCCCCACGTCGAACCGGTAGTACGCCGTCTTCTCGATCTCGTCGTAGTCGCGGCCCTCCCGCTCGCAGTGCTCGCGCAGGATCTCCAGCTTGTGGGCCACGTCCGGCATGGCGAACAGGTTGCACGCATCGGCGTACCTGGCCACCAGCCGCAGCGTCTTCTTCTCCCCGCCGCCCCCGATCATGATCGGGGGATGCGGCCGCGTCAGCGACTGCGGCGCGTTCAGCGGGCGTTCCAGGGTGTAGTGCGCACCGCGGTACGGCGACTCGTCGCCGCGCCACATCTGCAGGCAGATCTGCAGCGCCTCCTCCAGCCGCTCGAACCGCTCGGCGGTGGGCGGGAAGAACAGGCCGAGCCCGCGCGACTCCTCCTCGTTCCACGCGGCCCCGATGCCCAGCCAGGCCCGACCGCCGGACAGCACGTCCAGCGTGGTGACCGCCTTGGCCAGCAGCCCCGGGTCGCGGTAGGTCACCGCGGTCATCACCGTGATCAGCTTCGCCCGCTCGGTGTGTGCCGCCAGGAACCCGAGCGTGGTGTACGCCTCGAGCATGTCCTGCTCGGGCGGGCCGATCACGCCGATCTGGAACAGGTGGTCCATCACCGCGACGGAGTCGAAGCCGGCCTGTTCGGCGGTCCGGGCGATGGCGGCCAGGTCCGCGGCCATGGTGGCCGGCCCGCCGGGCCAGGTGAAGTCGGGAATCTGCAGTCCGATGCGCACGGCCCGATCCTGCCACCTCGCCGCCTTCTCCGCAGACTCCGGCTTCTCCGCAGAGTCTGGACCTCCCCTTTCCCGCCGGTCACCGAGTTACCGGGTCGGTCGATCTCTGCCGGCCCCGCCAACCCGGTGATCGCCGCGAGCGCGGTACGGTCACCCGCCGTGACGCGTCTCGCCGTACTGCTCGAGCAGTGCCTGGCCCCGGTGCCCGGCGGCACCGGGAGGTACAGTCGGGAGCTCGCCGCCGCACTGGCCGCCACCGCGCCGGCCGGTGCGACGGTGACCGGGTGGACCGCGTACCACCGCGACACCACCGCCGCGCGGGTGTCCACCGTGGACGGTCCGCACCGGCTGCCGCTGCCCCGCCGGGCGCTGGCCGCGGCCTGGGAGCGCGGCACCGGCCCGGCCCCGCGCGGCGACGTGGTGCACGCGCCCACCCCGCTGGCGCCGCCACGGCGGGGCCGCCCGCTGGTGGTGACCATCCACGACGCGGTGCCGTGGACCCATCCGCAGGCGCTCACCCCGCGCGGCGTGGCGTGGCACCGGCGGATGGCCGGGCTGGCCGCCCGTACCGCGGACCGCATCGTGGTGCCCACCCGCGCGGTGGCCGACGACCTCGCCGCGGTGCTGCCGCTGCGGCCCGACCGGGTGGCCGTGGTGGGCGAGGGTGCCAGCGCGGACCTGCATCCGCCGGCCGACGCGCAGGAGCGGGCCGCCCGGCTGGACCTGCCCGACGGCGGCTACCTGCTCAGCCTGGCCACCCTCGAACCGCGCAAGGGGCTGGACGTGCTGCTCGCCGCGCTCGCCCACCCGGACGCGCCGGACCTGCCGCTGCTGGTGGTCGGCCAGCCGGGCTGGGGCGGGGTGGACCCGCTGGCCGAAGCGGCCCGGCTGGGTATCCGGCCGGGCCGTGTCCGGGTGCTCGGCCGGATCGACGACCCGGACCTCGCGGTGGTGCTGTCCCGGGCCACGGCGCTGGCCGCGCCCAGCCGCGCGGAGGGGTTCGGGCTGCCGCTGCTGGAGGCGATGGCGGCCGGCGTGCCGGTGGTCAGTTCGGACGCGCCCGCGCTGGTGGAGGTCGGCGGCGGGGCGGCGGTGGTGGTGCCGCGCGAGGACGCCCCGGCGCTGGCGGCGGCGCTGGCGCGGGTGGCCGCCGACAGCGGCCTGCGCGCCCGGCTGGCCGCCGCCGGGCGGCGGCGCGCGGAGGCTTACACCTGGCAGGGCGCCGCGCGCACCCTGTGGGAGCTGTACGCGGCGCTGCTCTGAACCCCGCCGAGGCGCCGCACGTGTTACCGGTGGCCCGTCGCTGCACGCTTTCTGGGCGGTGTGGCCCCTGACACAGCGCGACCGGCCCTCGGCGTAGGCTGTCGAACGGACCCGAGATCCGGGTCCGTACGGCGACAACGACGACGTAGCTAAGAGTGAGTTCAAGGAGTGTCCGTGTCCGACAGCGCGCCCCGCGTGCTCGTGGACGCGACGTCAGTGCCCGCCGACCGGGGCGGCGTTGGTCGTTACGTCGACGGACTGATCTCCGCACTGGGACCCGCCGGCGCCGACCTGGCGGTGGTGTGCCAGCGGGCCGACGCCGAGCGGTATGGCGGGATGGCGCCGGCGGCGCAGATCGTGGCCGGCCCGCCGGCGATCGCGCACCGCGCCGCGCGGCTGGCCTGGGAGCAGGCGGTCCTGCCGCTGGTGGCCCAGCAGGTGAACGCCGAGGTGCTGCACTGCCCGCACTACACGATGCCGGTGCGTCCGGGCCGGCCGACCGTGGTGACCATCCACGACGTCACCTTCTTCACCCAGCCCGAGGTGCACACCGCGGTCAAGGGGCCGTTCTTCCGGTCCGCGATCAAGAACGCGCTGCACCGGGCGACCCGCTGCGTGGTGCCGTCCAAGGCCACCCGGGACGAGCTGATCCGGGTGCTGGCCGCCGACCCGACCCGGATCGACGTGGCCTACCACGGGGTGGACCACGAGGCCTTCCACGTGCCGAGCGAGGAGGAGAAGGAGCGGCTCAACCGCCGGCTCGGCCTGCACGGCACCCCGTACATCGCCTTCCTCGGCATGCTGGAGCCGCGCAAGAACGTGCCGGCCCTGGTACGCGGCTGGGTGAAGGCGTTCGCCGACCGGGAGAGCCCACCGGCGCTGGTACTGGCCGGCGGCTCCGGCTGGGACGACGACATCGACGCGGCGATCACCGAGGTGCCGTCCCACCTGCGGGTGCTCCGCCCCGGGTACCTGCGCTTCGTTGACCTGCCCGGGTACCTCGGCGGTGCCCTGGTGGTGGCCTACCCGAGCCACGGCGAGGGCTTCGGGCTGCCGGTGCTGGAGGCGATGGCGTGCGGCGCGCCGGTGCTGACCACGCCGCGGCTGTCGCTGCCGGAGGTCGGCGGCGACGCGGTGGCCTACACCGAGGCCGACTCCGACTCGATCGCCGAAGGGTTGATCGCGCTGGTGGACGACGGGGACCGGCGCCGCCGGCTGTCGGAGGCGGCGGTGGCCCGGGCGGCCGAGTTCACCTGGGAGGCGAGCGCGGAGGCACACCTCGCGGCGTACGCGCGGGCCGTCGCCCGGTGACCCGGCAAGGCGACAGCGGGGGAGCATCGCAGGGCCGCCAGGCCCGCGGAGCCCGCGGAGCTCGCGGAGCTGACCGAGCGCGGAGCCGAGGAATGGAATCAGATCCCGTGGTCGCCGTGGTCGCGGTGACCTACTCTCCAGGCGGGTCGCTGGAGGCGTTCCTGGACACCCTGGACAAGGCGACCACCCAGCCGTACGAGGTGGTGCTCGCCGACAACGGCTCCGACGACGGCGCCCCGGAGCGGGCGGCGGCGCGGCCGAACGTGAGGCTGGTGCCCACCGGCGGCAACCTCGGCTACGGCCGGGCCGCCAACGTGGGCGTGGCCAAGACCACCGCGCCGTTCGTGCTGGTGGCCAACCCGGACGTGACCTTCGAGGCGGACGCGCTCGACACGCTGCTGGCCGCGGCCGGGCGCTGGCCGCGGGCCGGCTCGCTGGGGCCGCTGATCCGGCGCCCGGACGGTTCGCGGTACCCGTCGGCGCGGGCGCTGCCGTCGCTCGGCCGCGGCATCGGGCACGCCCTGTTCGGCTGGTGGTGGCCGGGCAACCCGTGGTCCCGGTCGTACCGGCAGGAGCGCGGTGAGCAGGCCGAGGGCCCGGTCGGCTGGCTCTCCGGGTCGTGCCTGCTGCTGCGCCGGGAGGTGTTCGAGGCGGTGCGCGGCTTCGACCCCGCCTACTTCATGTACTTCGAGGACCTGGACCTCGGTGACCGGATCGGCCGCGCCGGCTGGTTGAATGTGTACGTGCCCACCGCCGTGGTCACGCACGAGGGTGCGCACGCGACCCGGCGCCACCGCGCCGAGATGGTTGCCGCGCACCACCGCAGCGCGTACCTGTACCTGTCCCGCCGGTACCCGGGCCTGCGGCATGTCCCGCTGCGGCTGCTGCTGCGCGCCGGCCTGGCCGCCCGGGCCGCGCTGGCCCGGGTGCTGCCCGAGGTCGGTGCCGGCACCTGAAACACTGATCCCGGAGGTTCTTCTGTGCGGTACGGCGTGATCATGGCCGGCGGCGCGGGCACCCGGCTGTGGCCGATGTCCCGGGCGGCCCGGCCGAAGCAGCTCCTCGAGGTGGTTGGCGGGCGCAGCCTGCTGCAGCTCGCCTTCGACCGGCTGCGCGCGGTGCTGCCGGCCGAGGCCATTCTGGTCTGCACCGCCGAGGCGCACCGCGAGGCCGTGCTGGCCAACCTGCCCGACCTGCCGCCGGAGAACGTGATCGGCGAGCCCTGTGGGCGGGACACCGCCAACGCGGTGGGCCTGCCGGCGGCCGTGCTGCACCGGCGCGACCCGGACGCGGTACTCGCCGTGGTCTCCGCGGACCAGGTGATCGAGCCGGTCGAGGTGTTCGCCGACCGGCTCACCGCGGCGTTCGGGCTGGCCGAGGACCACAAGAACGCGCTGGTCACCCTCGGCATCGTGCCGACCGCGCCGCACACCGGCTTCGGTTACATCGAGCGCGGCGACGAGCTGGGCGGCGGCGCGTACCGTGTCTCGGCGTACCGGGAGAAGCCGGACGCGGACACCGCCCAGTCCTATCTGGACAGCGGGCGGTACTACTGGAACTCCGGCATGTTCGTCTGGCGGGCGGACACCGTGCTGGGCGAGCTGGAGGCGTACCTGCCCGAGTCGTACGCCGGGCTGACCCTGATCGCGGACGCGTGGTCCGGCCCGCGGCGCGAGGCGGTGCTGGCCGCGACATATCCCGCGCTGCCCAAGATCAGCATCGACTACGCGGTCATGGAGCCCGCGGCGCAGGGCCACGGCTCGGCCGAGGTGCTGGTGGTCGAGCTCGGGGTGGACTGGCTGGATATCGGCTCCTGGCCGGCGCTGGCCTCAGCGGTCGCGCCCGACGCCGCCGGCAACATGGTGCAGGCGGCCACCGCGCTGGTCGACTCGGTCGGCAACATCGTGATCAGCGACGACCCGGAGCACCTGGTGGCCGCGGTGGGCCTGCGGGACATGGTCGTGGTGCACACCCGCGACGTGACGATGATCTGCCCGAAGCGGGACGCCGAACGGGTCAGGCAGCTCGTCGCGGCGGCCCGGCAGCGGTACGGCGAGCGGTACCTGTGATCTCGGCGCGGCTGGTCTGGCGGCCGGGCCGGCCGTTCGATCTGCGGGGCACCGTCGGCTCGCTGGCGCACGGGTCCGGCGACCCGACGCAGCGGGTGGCGGCCGGGCGGCTGTGGCGTGCCGGCAACACCCCGGACGGGCCGGCCACCCTGGCGCTGCACGTCGAGGGTGACGCGGTCCACGCCGAGGCCTGGGGCGCCGGCGCGCAGTGGACCCTGGACGGCCTGCCGGAGCTGCTCGGCGAGCGGGACGACGTGACCGGGTTCGCGCCGGCCCACCCGCTGCTCCGCGAGGTCTGGCGCCGCCGGCCCGGCCTGCGGGTGCCGCGTACCCGCGCGGTGTGCGACCAGCTGGTGCCGGTGATCCTGGAGCAGAAGGTCACCGGCGGCGAGGCGCACCGGTCCTGGCGGGAGCTGTGCTGGCGGTACGGCGAGCCGGCACCCGGCCCGGTGCCCGGCAAGATGAAGGTGCCGCCCGCGCCGGCCGTGCTGCGCGGGCTGGCCGACTGGGACTGGCACCGCGCCGGGGTCACCCCGCAGCGGCGGCAGGCCATCCGGGCCGCCTGCGCGGTTGCGTCCCGGATGGAGGAGGCGGTGGCGATGGAGCCGGCCACCGCGCTGGCCCGGTTGCGGGTGGTACCAGGGATCGGGCCGTGGACAGCGGCCGAGGTGGCGCAGCGTGCGCTGGGCGACGCCGACGCGGTGAGCGTCGGCGACTTCCACATCCCCGGGCTGGTCGGCTGGGCACTGCTCGGCCGGCCGCTGGACGACGACGGGATGCTCGAGGTGCTGGCCGAGTACGCCCCGCACCGGCACCGGGTGGTGCGGCTGATCGAGCTGTCCGGCGTCGGCAAGCCCCGCTTCGGCCCGCGCATGCCGGTCCGCGACTACCGCGCGATCTGAGCGGTCTCAGCCGAGGCGGTTCCGGGCGAGGCGGTTGCGGGCGAGGCGGTTCCGGCCGAGGCGACCTCAGCCGACGGGGTCCCCGGCGAGGCGGGCGAAGGCGCGCCGCACCTGCTCGGGCACGTCGGCGCCGACCGGGTCGGGTAGCCGGTCCCGGTGGAACCAGCGCAGGTCCAGCGACTCGGCGCTGATCGCGGGCTCGGCGCCCGGCGGGGCGACCGCGAGGAAGCGCACGTCCAGGTGCCGGGTCGGCACGCCGAGCGAGCAGGTCAGCGGGTGCACGTCCAGGTGCAGCACCTGCGGGTCGATCGTCAGGTCGGCGATGCCGCCCTCCTCGACCGCCTCCCGCCGCGCTGCGTCCACAATGGACAGATCGCCCTCGAAGTGCCCGCCGAGCTGCAGCCACCGTCCGACCCGCGGGTGCAGCGTGAGCAGCACGGCCTCCCGGGTCGGGTCCACCACCAGGGTGCTCGCGGTGAAGTGCCCCGGCGCGCAGGACCGCCGCAGCGCGTCGGGGCGGGCGGCCAGGTAGGCCAGCATCGCCTCCCGGACGGCGCACTGGCCGGCGTCCGCATCCCGGTACGCGGCCAGCAACGTCACCAGCTCCCCGTGCAGCCGGTCCACCCGGCCGGTCATCGGCCCTGTCCGCCCGCGTCGACGGAGGGCGTATGTGGCGATGTTCTGGACCCGACCCCGCGGCGGGCCCGGCTTGCCGTGGCCCGCGTACCTATCAACGACCCCTGCCCGCCCGCATCCCCGGAGGGCGTATGTGGCGATGTTCTGGACCCGACCCCGCGGCGGGCCCGGCCTGCCGTGGCCCGCGCACCTATCACCGACCCTGCCCGCCCGCATCCCCGGAGGGCGTATCTGGGGGTGTTCTGGACCCGACCGAGCGGCGGGCCCGGCTTGCCGTGGCCCGCGTACCTATCACCGGCGCACCACGAAGTCGTCCGGGTCGCGCGGCGGGCGGTCCCGCGGCGGCTCCGCCGGGTGCCCCACCGCGATCGAGCCCATCGGGTGCCAGTCCGCCGGCAGCGCCAACTCCGCGCGCACCACGTCCGGGCAGAACATGGTGGACGACACCCAGCAGGAGCCGAGCCCTTCGGCGGCCAGCGCCACCAGGAGGTTCTCCACCGCGGCGCCCATCGCGACGCAGAACATCGTCCACTCGGCGGCCGCGCGGCGCTGGTCGGGGTAGGCGTGCATGCCGTCGGCCACCAGGCACGGTACGACCAGCAGCGGGGCGCGGCGCAGCACGTCGCCGCGGGCGACCCGCCGGGCGATCTGCTCCGTGGTGAACCCGTCGCCGCGCAGGTCCTGCTGCCAGCGCGCCAGCATCGCGTCCAGCAGCCGGGTCCTCGCCTGCTCCACCAGGATGAACCGCCACGGCGTGGTGTGGTGCGGCGCAGGCGCGGTGATGGCCGCGGCCAGCGCGCGGCGCACCGCCCCCGCATCCACCGGGTCTGCCGAGAACGACCGGATAGAGCGCCGCGCCGGCACCGCCTCCCGCCGTCCGCGGGCCACCGCCTCCGCGGTGCCGAGGCTGAACATGTCCTGCTCGGGCGGCCGGATCAGGGCTGCCGCGCCCCGGCCGTCGTCCACAATGGACAGTCCGCGGACGACCGCAACCGGCACGCCGGCCAGCTTGCCCTTCGCCAGTTCGGCGGCGCCGGCCACCTCGTCCGCCTCGGCGATCTCGGTGACCTGCAGCGGCGTACCGAAGGAGTCCTTCTCCCCGCGGTAGTCCCGCACCGCGGCCATCCCGGACAGGCCGATCGCGACGTCGGTCTGCCCGGTGCGCCAGGTCCGGCCCATGGTGTCGCTGATCATCACCGCCACGTCCACCCCGAGCAGGGAACGCAGCGCGGCCCGCAGCGCCGCCGCCGAGCCGTCCGGATCCTCCGGCAGCAGCGCGATCTCGTCCGGCGCCACGTTCGACGCGTCCACCCCCGCCGCGGCCAGCACCAGGCCGCTCACCGTACGCATGATCTTGGTGTCGCCGCGCACCGCCAGCACCGACGCGGCCTCGGCGTCCATCAGCGCCAGCCGGGCCTCCTCCCGGGCCTGCGGGTCGTCCGGCGCCGGAACCAGCCGGCCCTCCACCTTGGACACCACCTTGGAGGTGACCACCACCACGTCGCCGTCGCGCAGCCACGGCGCCGCGGCGGCGAGCGCCGCGGCCAGGTCGTCGCCCGGGCGGAACTCCGGCAGCCCGGTCACCGGCAGGATCTCGATTTGTCTCATGCGAACACCTCGCTGGCGCTCGGCGTCCACATTCGCCTGTCTGCTGTGCCCATTGGTTCGCTCGCAAGCTCGCTCATGGGCGCAGCTCCGCGGCCAGGTCCAGCGCGGCGCGGGCCATCGCGGTGCTGGCGGCCAGGTCGGTCATCAGCAGCGGCACGGCCTGGACCCGCACCCCCGGCACGGCGGCGCCCGCGTCGCCGGTGTGCACCAGCCAGCCGTCCAGCAGGCCGCCGCCGGAGCGGGCACCGTAGTGCGCCCCGACCGCGGCGGCCGAGGTCCGCACCCCGATCGCGGCCAGGCAGGCGTCCGCCATGCCGCGCACCGGCGCGTCGCCCACGATGGGGGACAGGCCGACCACCGGGGCCCCGGCCGAGACCAGCGTGGCCCGCAGGCCGGGCACCGACAGGATCGAGCCGACGCTGACCACCGGGTTGCTCGGGGCCAGCAGGATCACGTCCGCGGCGGCGAGGGCGTCCAGCACACCCGGCGCCGGCTTTGCATCGTCCGCGCCGACCGACACGAACGAGTGCGCCGGCAGCGCCGCCCCGTACCGGATCCACCACTCCTGGAAGTGGATCGCCCGCCGGCCACCGCCGTCGGGCAGGTCCACCACGACGTGCGTCTCGACCCGATCGTCCGACATGGGAAGCAGCATCACGCCCGGCCGCCACCGCTCGCACAGCGCCTCGGTCACCGCCGACAGCGGGTAGCCGGCGTCCAGCATCTGGGTGCGCACCAGGTGCGTGGCCACGTCCCGGTCGCCCAGCCCGAACCAGTCCGGCTGCACCCCGTACGCGGCCAGCTCCTCCTTGACCGCCCAGGTCTCACCCGCCCGGCCCCAGCCGCGCCCGGCGTCGATCCCGTCGCCCAGCGTGTACATCACGGTGTCCAGATCGGGGCAGATCCGCAGCCCATGCAGGGTGATGTCGTCCCCGGTGTTGCCGATCACCGTGATCCGGGCGTCCGGCTCGTCGGCCAGCGCCGCCTTCACCCCGCGCAGGAATCGGGCCCCGCCGATGCCACCCGCCAGCGTCACCACATCCACGCCAGCCATCGTGTCACGCCGGTCCGACCGGCCTCGCCACCGGGAGTTGCCGGAGGCGGACGGCACCTCACACCCAGGAAGAGTGGTCAGCCGGACGGAGCGCGGACGCCGGGCGGCGGCACCCACCGGCTGCCGGTCTTGCCGCGCTGCTTGACCCGGTACATCTCGCCGTCCGCCTGGGCAAGCACAGCCTCCGGGTCGGCGCCCGCCCCGGCCACCGCCACACCGACGCTCACGCCGATGGTGGCGCCACCAGCGGTCAGCCCGTACGGAGCGGCGACCGCCTTGCGGATCCGGTCCGCGAGCCGGTGCGCCGCGATCTCGTCCAGCCCCGGGCAGAGCACCACGAACTCGTCGCCGCCCAGCCGGGCCACCACGTCGTGCCGCCGCACCTGGCGCCGCAGCCGCTTGGCCACCGCGATCAGCAACTCGTCCCCGGCCGCGTGCCCGAGCGAGTCGTTCACCGCCTTGAACCCGTCCAGGTCGCAGAACAGCAGCGCCGCGCCGCGCCCGTCGTCCCGGTCCAGCGCAATGCACAACGTGTTCTGGAACGTGGTGCGGTTGACCAGCCCGGTCAGCGGGTCGGTGGTGGCCAGTTGCAGCAGGTGCTCGTGGTTGCGGCGCTGCTCGGTGACGTCCACCCCGGTGGCCACGAAGTAGTCCACCTCGCCGAGCACGTTCAGCAGCACGGTGATGGTGAATGCGATCCGGTGCCGGTCGCCGCTCTGGTCCCGCCAGGTCACCTCGGCCCGCTGCGCCACGTCCGCCCGCACCCGCACCCGGCCGGCGTCCAGCGCCTCCATCGCGGCCTGCATGGCCCGGCCGTCCGCCGGCTCCAGCACGTGCCACACCGGCCGGCCGACCATGTCGCCCTCGAGGTACCCGGTCAGCCGCTCGCACGCGTCGTTGAAGCGGACGATGCGCCCGGTCCGGTCGAACACCATGACCAGCGCACCGGCGGTGTCCAGCACGGTCTCGGTGAAGTCACGCTCCCGGCGCAGCGCCTCGGCCATGGCGTGCTTCTCGGCCGCGGTCCGGCCGCCCTCGTCGTGCACCGCGAGGAGTTGCCGCACCAGCCGCTTCCGGGACCGGGCCAGCAGGCCGGTGGAGAGCACCAGCGCGGCCGCACAGCCCCACAGCGCGAACCTGGCCCGTGGGCTCTCGGCCACCACCAGCGGCAGCGCCGCGCAGGTGCCGGCGGCGAAGGTGGACAGGGCGAGCCCGACGAACAGGGCGGCCGAGCCCGCGGGGCGGACAGTCTTGGGACCCGCCGCGTCGCGAGCGTGACGTGACACCTGGATCGATCCCCCAGATCCCTCCCGGCCGCCGATACCGGTCCTTGAAGCCGTTTCCGCTAACCACTGTGTCAGACGCCACATAGTTCCCGGTAGGGCTCAATGCGGTGTCGTGGCTCACCCAATCGTGCGCCTCCCCCAGGTTTCAGGCGCGCAATCCGCCATTTGCCAGAACCGATCCCGCAGACGGTCGAATGCGGCGCCCGGCCCGGCAAAAAGTAGGCTCGGGTTGTGCCGGTGCATTCGCAAGTACCCAGTCCGACGTCCTCGCCGGCCTCGCTGCGCCGGGCCCTGCGGCGGGCCCGCGACGGGGTGACGCTGGACGCCACCGAGGCCACCGTGCTGCTGGCCGCCCGCGGCGCCGGGTTGGCCGACCTGATGGCCTCCGCGGCCCGGGTCCGGGACGCGGGGCTGGCCAGCGCAGGCCGGCCGGGCGTGATCACGTACTCCCGGAAGGTCTTCATCCCGTTGACCAGGCTGTGCCGGGACCGCTGCCACTACTGCACCTTCGCCACCACCCCGAACCGGGTGCACGCCGCCTTCTGCGAACGGGACGAGGTGCTGGACATCGCCCGCCGCGGTGCCGCGCTGGGCTGCAAGGAGGCGCTGTTCACCCTCGGCGACCGCCCCGAGGAGCGCTGGCCGGCCGCCCGCGAGTGGCTGGAGGCGCGCGGCTACGCATCCACCCTGGACTACCTGCGCTCGGTGGCCGTCGCGGTGCTGGAGGAGACCGGGCTGCTGCCGCACCTGAACCCGGGCGTGCTGAGCTGGGCGGAGTTGCAGCGGCTCAAGCCGGTGGCCCCGTCGATGGGCATGATGCTGGAGACCACCGCGACCAGGCTCTGGTCCGAGCCCGGCGGCGCGCACTACGGCAGCCCGGACAAGGAGCCCGCGGTCCGGCTGCGGGTGCTCGAGGACGCCGGCCGGATCGGCGTGCCGTTCACCACCGGGATCCTGGTCGGCATCGGCGAGACGCCGGCCGAGCGGGTGGAGTCGCTGCTGGCGATCCGCCGGATCGCCCGCGAGTACGGCTCGGTCCAGGAAGTGATCGTGCAGAACTTCCGCGCCAAGCCGGACACCGCGATGCGCCACGACGCGGACCTGCCGCTGGAGGAGTTCCTGGCAGCGATCGCGGTCGCCCGACTGCTGCTCGGCCCGTCGATGCGGCTCCAGGCGCCGCCGAACCTGGTCGACCTGGCCGAGTGCCGGCAGGTGCTGGACGCCGGCATCGACGACTGGGGCGGGGTGTCCCCGCTGACCCCCGACCACGTGAACCCCGAGCGACCGTGGCCGCAGACCGACGCGCTGGCCGCGGTGACGGCCGATGCCGGGTACACCCTGCGGGAGCGGCTGACCGCGTACCCGCCGTACGTGCTGGGCGGCGTGCCGTGGCTGGACCCGCGGGTGCTCGGCCACGTCCGCGCACTGTCCGATGTGGACGGTCTGGCACGCGAGGGCGCCAGGCCGGAGGGCCGCCCGTGGCAGGAGCCGGACGGCGGCTGGGCCTCGACCGGACGTACCGACCTGGAGACCACCATCGACACCGCCGGCCGGACCGGCGACCGGCGCGGCGACTTCGACGACGTGTACGGCGACTGGGCCGCGGTCGGTGAGAGGGTGGGGGCCCGCGCCCGGGCCGGGCATTCCGCGCCGGTGCGCCTGGACGCCGACGTGCACGCCGCGCTGCGGTCCGCCGAGCGCGACCCGGCCGGGCTGTCCGACGCCGACGCGCTGGCACTGCTGCACGCCGACGGCCCGGAACTGGACGCGCTGGCCGCGCTGGCCGACACGGTACGCCGGGACACCGTGGGCGACGAGGTGACCTACGTGGTCAACCGGAACCTCAACTTCACCAACGTCTGCTACACCGGCTGCCGGTTCTGCGCGTTCGCCCAGCGGGCCGGCGACGCCGACGCCTACACCCTGTCGTTGGACGAGGTCGGCCAGCGGGCCGAGCAGGCCTGGGCGCTCGGCGCGACCGAGATCTGCATGCAGGGCGGCATCCACCCGGACCTGCCGGGTACCGCGTACTTCGACCTGGCGGCGGAGATCAAGCGCCGGGTGCCGGACATCCACCTGCACGCCTACAGCCCGATGGAGGTGGCGAACGGGGTCGCCCGCACCGGACTGTCCATTGTGGACTGGCTTGTCCGGGCCAAGGAGTCCGGCGTGGACACCATCCCGGGCACCGCGGCCGAGATCCTGGACGACGACGTGCGCTGGGTGCTCACCAAGGGCAAGCTGCCGACCGCGGCCTGGATCGAGGTGGTGAGCACGGCGCACCGGCTGGGGCTGCGCTCGTCGGCCACGATGATGTACGGCCACGTGGACGAGCCGTACCACTGGCTCGGTCACCTGCGGGTGCTCACCCGGATCCAGGACGACACCGGCGGCTTCACCGAGTTCGTGCCGCTGCCGTTCGTGCACCACAACTCGCCGGTGTACCTCGCCGGCATCGCCCGCCCGGGCCCTACCCCGCGGGAGAACCGGGCGGTGCACGCCATGGCTCGGCTGCTGCTGCACGGCCGGATCGACAACATCCAGACCTCGTGGGTGAAGCTCGGTGTGGACGGCACCCGGAGCATGCTGGTCGGCGGCTCGAACGACCTCGGCGGCACCCTGATGGAGGAGACGATCAGCCGGATGGCCGGCAGCCGGCACGGCTCCGCCAAGACGGTCGAGCAACTCCAGGAGATCGCCGCTGGCGTCGGCCGGCCGACCCGGCAGCGCAGCACCACCTACGGCGATGTGTCCGCGGAGCGGCGGGCGGCGGCGGCCGGCCGGGTGTTCCTGCCGGTGATCTCGGCCACCGACGCCGCCGGGTAGGCGCGCGGAACCACACCTCCGGCCGGCGCGTCCGCCCTGGTGGGGCGCCCGGTCTCGCGGTCTGACCTGGTCTATCACCCGGTCGGGTGATGCCCCTGCGTGATCCAGAACCTTCGGTGTCTAGCAGATCCGGAGTTGACTTCGCGGTAACGACACGTGTGTAATCACAACGGTGTCATTCCTCACCGGAGGTAATCACGGGGCGGGTCGAGGTAAGGAGGGCCCCACGATGAGTGAGCCCGCAGGCCACACCATGGTCGAAGATCGCGATGATCTGTACGGGCGTGGTGACGAAGAGCAGTCCTGGCAGGAGCGCGCGCTGTGTGCCCAGACCGATCCCGAGGCGTTCTTCCCGGAGAAGGGCGGTTCGACCCGGGAGGCGAAGAAGATCTGCGGCGGCTGCGAGGTCCGCTCCGAGTGCCTGGAGTACGCGCTCGCGCACGATGAGCGCTTCGGCATCTGGGGCGGGATGTCCGAACGGGAACGTCGCCGGCTGCGTCGCCGGGCGGTCTAGCCGCCTGGTGGGCCTCCTGCGTCGGCCCACGGGTCGCCGGGCGCGCGGGCGGGTCCCGGCTGGCGGCGGTGTGCGTCGGTTTGCCGTCCGTCTGTTGCCGTCAGTCGGGGTCCACCTCATCCGGGTCGAGGCCCAGGAGGTTGGCGACCTGCTCCACGACGACGTCGTGCACCAGGTCCGCCAGGTCGAGCCGGTCCAGTGCGCGCGCCTCCAGCGGCCGGCGGTACAGCACGATGCGCGGCGGCACGGCCGCTCCGCCCTCGTCCCGCCCGGCCCGGATGAGCCTGGCCAGCGGGACGTTTCCGTCCTCCACCACGTCGCTGCCGTAGACCACCTCGTCCGCCGAGGTGTGCTCGATGTACGGCACGTCCTCCACGGCGAACTCCACCTCGGCCAGCGCGCTCTCCCAGCGGCCCTCGAGGTGCTCGACCGCGTCCAGCACCAACTCGTCGAACTGCTCGGCTCGGCTCTTGGCCAGCGGCACGTTCGGCGGCACGAGCCGGCCGCGCAGGCCGCGGCCGCGACGGTCCCGCCGGCGGCGGGAGTTCCCCGGCCTGGCCGGCCCGGTCGGTCGGCTGGACATGACCGGCACTGTACCTGCGACGACACGGTGCGCGGCTCCCGCGCCGGACCCGGGAGGAGGGCTAACGTACGCCGGGTGAGGCATGTCCGGCGCTGCTCCCGTACCGGTTGCGGCAACTCCGCGGTCGCGACGTTGACGTACGTGTACGCCGACTCGACCGCGGTGGTCGGCCCGCTGGCCACGTACGCCGAGCCGCACAGCTACGACCTGTGCGAGGCGCACGCGATGCGGCTGACCGCGCCCAAGGGGTGGGACGTGGTGCGCCACGAGGGCGAGTTCACGCTGCCGGCGCCGACCACGGACGACCTCGAGGCGCTGGCCAACGCGGTCCGGGAGGCCGCCCGGTCCGAGCCGCGCACCGAACCGGCGACCGGCCACGGCACCGGCCGCCGCGGCCACCTGCGGGCGCTGCCCTCTCCTGAATAACTGTATTCCTCGACTGGCCCGGGCAGGGCAATGTGCAGCGAATTCCCGTTTCATGGTATTGTGCTTCGTCCCCGGTGTATCGAATCAGGAGAAGTCCCCGTTGAATCTCGAATCCTTGGGCGTGGGCGGTGACGTCCGCGTGATGGCGTTCGACCTCGATGACACGCTAGCCATTTCGAAATCCCAGATCGACCCCGAAATGGCGGCGCTGCTCGGCCGTCTGCTGGAGAGGCTCGAGGTCTGCATCATTTCCGGCGGCCGGTTCGAGCAGTTCGACAACCAGGTGCTGAAGCACCTCGACGTCGCCGACGAGCTGAAGGTGAAGCTGCACCTCATGCCGACCTGCGGCACCCGGTACTACCGCTGGCAGGACGGCGGTTGGGCGCAGATCTACGCCGAGGACTTCCGCGAGGAGGACAAGGCCGAGATCGCAGACTCGCTCACCGACGGCGCCAGGCAGTTGGGCCTTTGGCAGGAGCAGACCTGGGGCCCGATCATCGAGGACCGCGGCAGCCAGATCACCTTTTCCGCGCTGGGGCAGAGCGCGCCGCCAGCCGAGAAATATGCCTGGGACCCGGACGGCAGCAAGCGCGCCGCACTCCGTGAATTCGTGGCGAAGCGACTTCCGCAGTGGGAGGTCCGCGGCGGCGGTTCCACCTCGATCGACGTCACGAAGAAGGGCGTCGATAAAGCGTACGGAATGCGCAAGCTGATGGAGGCGCTCGACCTCAAGATGGAGAACATCGTCTTCGTCGGGGACCGTCTCGACGAGGGCGGGAACGACTATCCGGTGCGTGAGATGGGCATCGCCAGCGTGCCGGTCGAGGGCTGGCCGGACACCGCGCGATACGTGGCGAGCGTTCTGGCGGCGACCGACACATCCGCACAGAGAGGGCTATGCCGTGACACACCCCCGCGCCGGCAAGCCGGCCGAGCTCGCCGATCTCATCGACGTCCCTGAGTTGGTGGCCGCGTACTACACGCTCAGTCCAGATCCGTCGGTGAGCGGCCAGCGGGTCGCGTTCGGCACCTCCGGGCACCGCGGGTCGAGCCTGGACTCGACGTTCAACGAGGACCACATCGCGGCCACGTGCCACGCGGTCGTCGAGTACCGGCGCGGGCAGGGCATCGACGGGCCGCTGTTCCTCGGTCGGGACACGCACGCGCTGTCGATGCCGGCGCTGATCACCGCGATCGAGGTGTTCGCGGCCAACGACGTGCCGGTGCTGATCGACAGCCGGCACGGCTACACGCCTACCCCGGCGCTGTCGCGTGCGATTGTCCGCTACAACACGTCCGGGCCGGCCCGCCGCGCGGACGGCGTGGTGATCACCCCGTCGCACAACCCGCCGCGGGACGGCGGCATCAAGTACAACGCGCTGCACGGCGGCCCGGCCGGCTCCGATATCACCGGCTGGATCCAGGGCCGGGCCAACGAGCTGCTGGAGTCCGGCCTGGCCGGCGTCGAGCGGATCGGCTACGCCAAGGCGCTGTCCGGCGACCTGGTCGGCAGGTACGACTACCTCGACCACTACGTCGGTGACCTGCCGCTGGTCATCGACCTGGATGCGATCCGGGGCGCCGGCCTGCACGTCGGGGTGGACCCGCTCGGCGGCGCCTCGGTGGCGTACTGGCCGGAGATCGCCGATCGGCACAAGCTGAGTTTCGAGGTGCTGAATGAGGTCGTCGACCCGACCTGGCGGTTCATGACGCTGGACTGGGACGGCAAGATCCGGATGGACCCGTCCTCGGCGAACGCAATGGCCTCATTGGTCGCGAAGCGTGGCGAGTACGACCTGGCGACCGGCAACGACGCGGACGCCGACCGGCATGGCATCGTCACCGCCGACGGCCTGATGAACCCCAACCACTACCTCGCGGTAGCCATCGACCACCTGTACCGGCACCGGCCGGACTGGCCCGGCGACGCCGCCGTCGGCAAGACAGTCGTGTCCTCCTCGATCATCGACCGGGTGGTGGCCGACCTGGGCCGGCGGCTGGTCGAGGTCCCGGTCGGGTTCAAGTGGTTCGTGCCCGGGCTCAGCGACGGCTCGATCGCCTTCGGCGGCGAGGAGAGCGCCGGTGCGTCGTTCCTGTGCAAGGACGGCAGCGTGTGGTGCACCGAGAAGGACGGGATCCTGCTCGACCTGCTCGCGGTGGAGATCATGAGCGTCACCGGGAAGTCGCCCAGCCAGTTGTACGCGGGGCTGGTGGAACGCTTCGGCGAGCACACCTTCGCCCGGGTGGACGCGCCCGCGTCGCCGCAGCAGAAGGCGGTGCTGTCCAAGCTGTCCCGGGAGCAGATCACCGCCACCGAGCTGGCCGGCGAGCCGATCGTGGACGTCTACACCCGCGCCCCCGGCAACGACGAGCCGATCGGCGGGGTCAAGGTGGTCGCCGAGTCGGGCTGGTTCGCCGCCCGGCCGTCCGGCACGGAGGACCTCTACAAGATCTACGCCGAGTCCCGGCGCGGCCCGGACCACCTCGCCCAGCTCCAACAGGACGCCCGGGATGTCGTCAACGCGGCGCTCGACCAGCGGCCAGGGCGCTCCTCCTGAGCAGGTCTACTACAGTAGAGTCGGAGGTGCAGGTATAAAGTGAGTTCTGGATACGGCGAAGAGTTGGCTCGAGCCGTTCAGCTGGCCGATCTCGCGGATGAGATCACCATGCGACGCTTTCTCTCCGACGATCTGTCGGTTTGATACGAAGCCTGACGACACCCCTGTGACGCAGGCCGATCTCGAGGTCGAACAGGCTTTGAGCAATGTCGTCACGGCACAGTTCGGTGACGCCTATATCGGTGAGGAAGGCGTACGGCGCGAAGACGCGGACCGTCGCTGGATCGTTGACCCTGTCGACGGAACCAAGAACTACCTGCGGGGCATGCCCATCTGGGGAACGCTTATTGCGTTGTCCGATGATTCAGGCCCTCTCGCCAGCGTCGTGAGCGCTCCTGCACTCAATCGGCGCTGGTGGGCGACCCGTGGCGGTGTATGCTAACCGAGGAGATGGTGTCGCTCTGGAGGGCGGAGGCCAAGGCGGGGAGATATCCCCTTACCATCGGGTTTCCGGCGCTGCCCGGGATTCGGGTGAATCCGGATCTGTTTGACAGCGACACAGATCTGCTTACCTTCCGGTGGACCGCAAAATAGATGTGGGGCGCAGCTTCAACGAGCGTGGATCGGCGTTCGGGTCGCGAGGCCGTATTGTTGAGCTGACGCCCTCGATCCGGGCAGTGCACGTATCGACCTTCGGGGGTTGACGCATGCCGGCGTGCGGCGTCACTGTCGGGATGTGGGTGCTCGCGCCTGCGGTGCCTGGCGATCGAGGGCCGTGGGCGGCGACGCCTGTTCTGCCGGCTGCGGTGCGCGGCGGTAGGCTCGGCCACCTGTACGCACGGTCGACGAAGGATGAGCTGTGAACCTCGACCCAGCCCTGCTGGAGATCCTCGCCTGCCCCGAGTGCCACGCCGCGCTGCGCCCGGACGAGGCGGCGAGCGAGCTGGTCTGCACCGGCTGCGGGCTGGCCTATCCGGTGCGCGACGACATCCCGGTCCTGCTGGTGGACGAGGCCCGCCGGCCGGGCGCCTAGCCGTGAGCGGGCGTGCGAGCGGGCCGATGGGCACGGCGTTGGTGCCGCGAGCGCGGCGGCCGAGCGCCGGCGAGGCCGGCTGATGAGTGGTACTGCGTTCGACGAGTCGCGGCTGGACGACCAGGCCCTGCTGTTCGAGGCCGACGGCGGCGAGATGCTGCGCGCGGTCGCCAGGGCCGGCGCCCAGGTCCGGGAGAGCCGGCAGCTAGCCTACGAGGCCGGGGTGGCGGACCTGTCCCGCGGCGGCCAGCCGCGGGCCGCGGTGGTGCTGGTGGACGGGCCGGTGGCGGCCGTGCTCGGCGAACTGCTGCGCGCGCTGGCCGGTCCGGAGGCGGTGGCCCCGATAACCACCGTGTGCGGCGGCCCGCTGCCGCCGTGGGTCGGCCCGGCGGACGTGGCGTTCGTCGTGTCGTACAAGGGGATCGACGCGGCCACCCTCGGCGCGGTGGAGGTGGCCGCCCGGCGCGGCGTGCCGCTGTTCGGCGCCGGTCCGGCGGACACCCCGCTGGCCGAGGCGGTGATCTCCCGGGGGCGGTCGCCGTACGTCGGGCTGCCGCTGCGCGAGCCGCGCCGGGCCTCGTTCTGGAGCCTGGTCGCGCCGGTTCTGGTCGCGGCCGCCCGGTCCGGGCTGATCCGGCTGCCGGACGCCGACCTCACCCTGGCCGCCGACCAGCTCGACGAGGTGGCCGAGCGCTGCCGGCCGGCCAGCGAGACCTTCGTCAACCCGGGCAAGGCGCTGGCGGTGGAGCTCGCCGACGGGATCCCGGTGGTGTGGGGCTCGTCGCCGGTCGCAGGGGTCGCGGCCCGCCGGCTGGCCGGCCAGCTTGCCGGGAACGCGGCCCGGGTGGCGAGCTGGGGCACGCTGCCGGCGGGTGCGCGGGAGTTCGGCGGGGCGATCGACGTGCCCCGCGAGGCCTCTGACGACATCTTCCGCGACCGGGTGGACGAGCCGGTCCCGCCGCGGCCGCGGCTGGTCCTGCTGCGGGACGAGGCCGGCGAGGACGACGAGGTGCGGCGCTACGTGGAGCTGGCCCGCCGGCAGGCGACCGACCGCGGGCTGCGGGTGACCGAGTTGCTGGCGGAGGGGGAGCGGCCGCTGCAGCGGTTCGCCTCGCTGACCGCGCTGGCCGACTTTGCGACTGTCTACTGTGGACTTGCGTTGGGCATCGACCCCGGCGGCGTCCGTCCTGGCGAGTGGTAAGGGGACGAACAATGAGCGCCGGCGGGGGTACCAAGGCGATCGTGGCTGCGCTGGGAGCCAACCTGGGCATCGCGGTGTCGAAGTTCGTCGCGTTCGCGATCACCGGGTCGTCGTCGATGCTGGCCGAGGCGGTGCACTCGGTGGCCGACTCCGGAAACCAGGCGCTGCTGCTGGTCGGCCATCGCCGGGCCCGCCGCGAGGCCACCGAGGAGCACCCGTTCGGCTACGGCAGCGACCGGTACTTCTACGCCTTCATGGTGGCCCTGGTCATCTTCTCCGTCGGCGCGCTGTTCGCGCTGTACGAGGGTGTCGAGAAGCTGCTGCACCCGCACGACGTGGACAAGCCGGTCGTCGCGCTGACCGTGCTCGTCGTCGCGATCGGCCTGGAGAGCTTCTCGTTCCGGACCGCGATCGTCGAGTCCAACCTGGTGCGCGGCAAGGCGTCCTGGGTGGAGTTCATCCGGCGGGCCAAGGCGCCGGAGCTGCCGGTGGTGCTGCTGGAGGACCTCGCCGCGCTGATCGGCCTGCTGCTCGCGCTGCTCGGCGTGGGCCTGACCTGGATCACCGGGGATCCGGTCTGGGACGGCATCGGCACCGTCTGCATCGGCCTGCTGCTCGCCGTGGTCGCGGCCGTGCTGATCATGGAGACCAAGAGCCTGCTGATCGGCGAGTCGGCGGCGCCCGAGGCGCTGGTCGCGATCCGGAACGCCCTGGTGGGCGGCAAGGTGGACCGGCTGATCCACCTGCGCACCATGCACCTCGGGCCGGACGAGCTGCTGGTGGCGGCCAAGATCGCCTTCTCCGGCACGCCGAACGTGGCGGAGGTGGCCGCCGAGATCGACGCCGCGGAGCGGCGCGTCCGGGATGTCGAGCCGACCGCCACGGTGATCTACCTGGAGCCGGACCTGTACCGCGCCGAGCTGGCCGGGCAGCGGTCGGCGCACGCACAGGAAGGCAATGCATGACGGTGCCGGCGTACCGGCTGGACAACCCCGTCCGGGACTACGACTGGGGCTCGCCAACGGCGATCCCCGAGCTGCTCGGTGTCCCGCCCACCGGCCGGCCGCAGGCGGAGCTGTGGATGGGCGCACACCCGTCGGCGCCGTCCCGGCTGGCCGGCGACGGGACCCTGGCGGACCGGATCGCGGCCGACCCGGAGGGCGAGCTCGGCGCCCCGGTGCTGGCTGAGTTCGGGCCGCGGCTGCCGTTCCTGTTCAAGGTGCTGGCCGCGGCGAAACCGCTGTCGCTGCAGGCGCACCCGACGCTCGAGGCGGCCCGTGCGGGGTACGCAAGGGAGGATGCGCGCGGCATCCCGCCGGACGCCCCGGAGCGCAACTACGCCGACCGCAGCCACAAGCCCGAGGTGCTCTGCGCGCTGACGCCGTTCCACGCGCTCGGCGGGTTCCGCGCGGTGCCGGAGACCGTACGGCTGCTCGACGGGCTGTGTGTCCCGGAGCTTGCCCCGTACCGGGCGATGCTGGCCGCGGCGGACGGCCTGCGCCGGGTGGTGACCACGCTGCTCACCCTGCCGGCCGAGCGCCGGGCCGGGCTGGTGGGTGCGGTGGCGGCGGCCTGCCGGGCCGACCCGGGCGGCGAGTTCGGCGCCGAACGGCGGGTGGCGGCGGACCTCGCCGTGCGGTACCCGGCCGACCCCGGGGTGGTCATCGCGCTGCTGCTCAACCACGTCGAGCTTGCCCCCGGCGAGGCGCTGTTCATGCCGGCCGGCAACCTGCACGCCTACCTGTCCGGCACCGGCGTGGAGATCATGGCCAACTCCGACAACGTGCTGCGCGGCGGGCTCACGAGCAAGCACATCGACGTGCCGGAGCTACTCGGCGTGCTGGACTTCGCCGGCGGGCCACCGCCGCTGGTCACCCCGCGGCCGGGGCCGGACGGCGGGACGCAGTACCCGGTGCCCGTCCGCGAGTTCCGGCTCACCCGGTACGAGGTCGGCGACCGTCCGTCCACCGTGGACGGTGGTGCGCCGCAGATCCTGCTCTGTACGGCGGGTTCGGTGGAACTGTCCGGAGTGGACGGTGACCCGGAGCCGTTGCCGCGGGGAGCGTCCGCGTACCTGCCGGCCAGCCGGAAGGCGGTCACGTTGACCGGCCGCGGCGTGGTGTCTGAGGTCTGGACTGTGGCCGGTCAGGTCAGCCGGCGGCGCAGCGCGTCGTCCACCCGGCGGGCCACCTCGTCGTCGGTGAGCTCGGCCGGCCCCAGGATCTCCACCTCGCTGCGCGGCTGGCCGTCGAAGTCGTTCCAGTCCAGGTACGCCTGCCAGTCGCCGTTGCCGGTCAGCCGGAGCTGCTGCAGCACGATGCGGGCGCGGTACCCCGGGCCGGCCACGTTCGCCTGCGGCTGCCCGTCCAGGGTGGAGCCTACGGCGGCGTCGTACCCGAGCGCGGCGAGGATCCGGGTGGCTCCGGGCACTGTGGCCGGCGCGGTGCTGATCTCCGGCGGCGCCAGCTCGATCTGCTGCCACGGCAGCGAGCAGCAGAACCGGGCCTCGCCGGGCAGCGCCCGGTCGCCGGAGTCCGGGTCGAGCGCGTCGCGCAACGCGTCCGCGGCGGTGGTCACCGTTGACAGCGACCGCTCGACCAGGGCCAGCATGGACACGTCGCCGTCGGCGCCCAGCGCCTCGCGCAGGGTGAGCAGCGCGGCGTGCAGGTGCCGGCGGGCCCCCTCGACCTGGCGGACCGCCGTGGCGAGCTGCACCGGGTCCGGTTCGGGGAACGGCCCGGTCGGCCGGACGAACGCGGCCGGTGGCGGCTCGGTGGCCGCGGGCGGCACGTACGGCGGGTACGGGTCGGGTGCTCCGTAGGGTTCGGGGGCGTACGGCGCCGCCGGCTCAGGCTCCGGCCATGCGTGCGCGGCGGGCGGCTCGGCGGCCGGGTACGGCGTGGGTGGCCCGGGGGGCGGCGGGTAGGCGGCGCTCGGCGGCGCCGTCGGGAAGGTCAGCGGCAACCGCACCGGCTCGGCCTCTCGGGTGTGCGTCGGATAGGCCGGCGGGCTCTCGGCCGGCTGGGGGTCCCGCGCCGGCAGCTCCGGCGGGGCGAAGGTGGTCATGATGGGCGGCCGGCCCAGGTCGGCACCGTACACCGAGCGCGGCCCCGGGATGTTCTCCCGGGCGGACGGGTCCTCCGGCGGCGGCACCGCATGCCGGCCGGCCTCCACGTCGCTGCGTAACCAGGTGCCGGTGTCGTCGCGGGCGTGGCGGCCGCGGCCGCGCTCCAGCACGGGGGCGGCCGAGCCGCCGCTGGATGGCGTGGAGCCGCCGTACGCGGGCGCCCAGCCGGCGCCCACCGGCTCGCGCTCGCCCGGTGGGGCAGCGGTCGGCGGCCAGCCGGCCGGCTCCTCCGGCTCCGGCTCGCGCGGACCCGGCTCCGCCGCCGACGGCACTGCGGGCTCCGGGGTCGGCTCCGGCTCCGGGGTCGGCTGCGGCTCGGGGGTCGGCTCCCGCTCCGGCGGCACCGACGGCTCGACCGGCGTGATCTGCGCCGGCGCGGTCTCGGCTGCGGCGGTCTCGGCCGGCGCGGTCCCGGCCGCCGCGGCGGTCTCGGCTGGCGCGGTCTCGGCTGGGGTGGTCTCGGCCGGCGCGGTCCCGGCCGCCGCGACGGTCTCGGCTGGCGCGGTCTCGGCTGGGGTGGTCTCGACCGGCACGGTCCCGGCCGGGGCGGCGGTCTCGGCTGCGGCGGTCTCGACCGGCACGGTCCCGGCCGCCGCGGCGGTCTCGGCTGCGGCGGTCTCGGCCGCCGCGGCGGTTTCGGCTGGGGTGGTCCCGACCGGCACGGCCCCGGCCGGCGCGGTCCCGGCCGGCACGGGCGTGCCGGTGCCGGCGAGCGCGTCCAGTGCGGACCGCAGCAGCCGCCGGGTATCGGCGGTGGAGTCCGCGGCCCGGTCCAGCAGCTCGGCGGCCCGCGGACCGGTCAGCCCGACCGGGCCGGTGCCGGCCGTGCCCGGTTCGGCCTGGTCGGACGGCCGCCGGCGGAGTTGCTTGGCGATCATGATGCACGCCTCCGCCAGCTCCTGCACAGCGGCGTGCAGCGTCTCCACGTGCTCGGTGGCGACCTCGTCGGTCATCTGGTCGGATCGGCGGGGCGGTTGATCGTCGTACACGTGAGGCGTCCGTCCGTCTACCTGTTCGCGTCTGACACTGCGTCCCTGTTCGCGTCTGGCACTGCGTCTTCGGCGGCGGTCGGGACGCCCCCGCAAGTCAGCCCGACCTCGTCACGCTTCCCCGGGAAGGTACCGTCTGGTGCTGGGCGGGGTCACGCCCGGGGGCGCCGGGGGGCCCGGCTAGGGAACCTTGACACTCTGCTGCTAAACTTGCGCCTCGACATGAGTGTCCTCACGATCCACGAAGCCGCCGAGACCACAGGCTGGTCGCCCCGGATGCTCCGATACATCGAGCGGATCGGGCTGATCGACGCGCCCCGTTCCGGCTCGGGCTACCGGCTGTACGGCCCGGCCGAGCTGCAGCGCCTGCGTACCCTGCGGGAGCTGCTCGAGCGGCACGAGATCGGGCTGCAGGATGTCGGGTTCGCCCTCCGGCTGCGCGGCGACGAGGCGCTGCGCGGAGCTATCGACGAGTGGTTCGAGTCAACCCCGAGCCGGCCCGAGGATGTTCCTGCCAGCGAGTGGCTGCGCTGGGAACAGGATAAGCACGAGAAGTTGCTGGACGAGGCCGTCCGCCGGGTCGCCCACCGCGGCGCCCCGGCCCGGCGCGGCAGCGTGCCGCGACGAGCCAGGGACCGCCGTTCCGGACAGGAGAGTTGATGACGAAGGCAGTACTGACCCCGCCGCATCTGACCCAGCCGGACTTCAAGGTCGCCGACCTGTCGCTGGCCGAGTTCGGTCGCAAGGAGATCCGGCTGGCCGAGCACGAGATGCCCGGCCTGATGTCGATCCGTGCCGAGTACGCCGAGAGCCAGCCGCTGGCGGGCGCGCGGATCACCGGGTCGCTGCACATGACCGTGCAGACCGCCGTCCTGATCGAGACCCTGGTCGCGCTCGGCGCGCGGGTCCGCTGGGCGAGCTGCAACATCTTCTCCACCCAGGACCATGCCGCGGCGGCGATCGCGGTCGGGCCGAACGGCACACCTGACAACCCGCTGGGCGTGCCGGTCTACGCCTGGAAGGGCGAGACGCTGGAGGAGTACTGGTGGTGCACCGAGCAGGTGCTCACCTGGCCGGACGGCGACGGCCCGAACATGATCCTCGACGACGGCGGCGACGCCACCCTGCTGGTGCACAGGGGCCTGGAGTACGAGAAGGCCGGCGCGGTCCCCGACCCGTCCACCGCGGAGTCGGAGGAGTTCCAGGTCGTCCTGAAGCTGCTGACCGCCTCGGTCGCGGCGCACCCCGACAAGTGGACCCAGATCGCCGGCGGCATCAAGGGTGTGACCGAGGAGACCACCACCGGCGTGCACCGGCTGTACGAGATGGCCAGGGCCGGCACCCTGCTGTTCCCGGCGATCAACGTCAACGACTCGGTCACCAAGAGCAAGTTCGACAACAAGTACGGCTGCCGGCACTCGCTGCTCGACGGCATCAACCGGGCCACCGACGTGCTGATCGGCGGCAAGGTCGCGGTGGTCTGCGGGTACGGCGACGTGGGCAAGGGCTGCGCCGAGGCGCTGCGCGGCCAGGGGGCCCGGGTGGTCGTCACCGAGATCGACCCGATCTGCGCGCTGCAGGCCGCGATGGACGGCTACCAGGTCACCACCCTGGACGACGTGCTGGAGACGGCGGACATCGTGATCACCGCGACCGGCAACTTCAACGTGATCACCGCCGCGCAGATGGCCCGGATGAAGCACCAGGCGATCGTCGGCAACATCGGCCACTTCGACAACGAGATCGACATGGCCGGGCTGGCGAGGACCCCGGGCATCGAGCGGATCAACATCAAGCCGCAGGTGGACGAGTGGAGGTTCCCGGACGGGCACTCGATCCTGGTGCTGTCCGAGGGTCGGCTGCTCAACCTGGGCAACGCCACCGGGCACCCGTCGTTCGTGATGAGCAACAGCTTCACCAACCAGACGATCGCCCAGATCGAGCTGTTCACCAAGACCGAGGAGTACCCGGTCGGGGTGTACACGCTGCCCAAGCACCTGGACGAGAAGGTGGCCCGGCTGCACCTGGACGCCCTGGGCGTCAAGCTGACCAGGCTGACCCCGCGGCAGGCCGGCTACATCGGCGTCCCGGTCGAGGGGCCGTTCAAGTCCGACCACTACCGGTACTAGGGCGTCCGGCGATGGCGCATCCCGTGGTCTGCGGACCACGGGATGCGCCATCTCGGCGTTGACTAGGCTGGCGGCACCATGACGACCAACGACTACGACGTCGCCGACCTCTCGCTGTCCGAACAGGGCATCACCCGGATCGAGTGGGCGGACCGGGCGATGCCGGTGCTGCGGCAGATCCGGGACCGGTTGAGCCGGGAGAAGCCGTTCCGGGGCATCCGGATCGGCGCGTGCCTGCACGTCACCACCGAGACGGCGAACCTGATGCGCACCCTCGCCGTGGGCGGTGCCGACGTGCACCTGTGCGCCTCCAACCCGCTGTCCACCCAGAACGACGCGGCGGCGGCGCTGGTCGATGAGTACGGCGTGCACGTGTACGCCCGCAAGGGCGTGGACCTGACCGGGTACTACGTACACATCAACTCGGTGCTGGACGCCCAGCCGGCCCTGGTGCTCGACGACGGCTGCGACCTGGTGAACACGCTGCACGCGGCCCGCACCGAACTGCTGGACGGCATCTGGGCGGGTTGCGAGGAGACCACCACCGGGGTGGTCCGGCTGCGGGCGATGTCCCGGGCCGGCGCGCTGAAGTTCCCGGTGGTCGCGGTGAACGACACCGGCACCAAGCGGATGTTCGACAACCGGTACGGCACCGGACAGTCCACCGTGGACGCGATCCTGCGGGCCACCCACTCGCTGCTGGCCGGCAAGGCCGCGGTCGTCGTCGGGTACGGCTTCTGCGGAAAGGGCGTGGCCGAGCGGCTGCGCGGGATGGGGGCCGAGGTGGTGGTCTGCGAGGTCGACCCGCTGAAGGGTCTGGACGCCACCATGGAGGGCTTCCGGGTGATGCCGATGGCCGAGGCGGCCCGGATCGGGGACGTGTTCGTCACCGTCACCGGCAACCGGGACGTCATCCGGGGCGAGCACTTCGAGGCGATGAAGGACGGCGCGATCCTGGCCAACTCCGGCCACTTCGACGTGGAGATCGACGTGCGGTGGCTGGAGAAGAACGCCGTGGGCAAGCGGCGGGACGTGCGGCCGTACCTGGACGAGTACCTGCTCGCGGACGGCCGCCGGATAGCGCTGCTGGCCGAGGGCCGGCTGGCCAACCTGAGCATCGCCGAGGGGCACCCGGCAGGGGTGATGGACCTGTCGTTCGCCGACCAGGCGCTGACGCTGGAGTGGCTGCTGGGCAGCTACGAGGGGCTGGAGCCGGGGGTGCACGAGGTGCCGGGCAGCATCGACTGGGAGGTTGCCCGGCTCAAGCTCGCCTCGATGGACATCGCGATCGACTCGCTCAGCCCGGAGCAGCAGGCGTACCTGGACTCGTGGGAGTTCGGGTCGTAGGCCACGCCTGATGCCGCGGGGTCGCTACCTGGTCGGCGGCGAGGTGGAGGAGTTCGCCTGCGCGGCCGGTCCGGTGGGCTGGCGGTACACCGGGGTGCGCCGCGGCCCGGGGCTGTCGGTCGACCTGACCCTGGACGGGCGGGGCCGGCCGTACCGGGTGGAGCTGGCCACCCCCGACTGGGTGCTGCGCGGCGGCGCGGCCGGCACCTCGCTGCTCTGGCTGCGGCGGCCGGCGCGGGGGGAGGTCGCCGGGGTGGAGCGGTCCGCGGCGGCGCAAGGCTTCTCCGGGGACTCCCCGGGGTTCTGCATAGCGGTGGCGCGGCTGCTGCGGCTGGGGGTGGGGGAGTCGCGGCGGGTACGGCTGGTGGAGGTGTCGGGGGCGGCGCTGGCCACCCGGGTGGTGGACGTGGAGTGGCGGTGCGTGTCGGTGCAGGCGCACCGGGCGGGTGGGGGGTCGCTGGCGGTCACCCGGTACGACGCGGTGCCGGTGGACACCGGCGAGGCGCGCACCGTCTACCTGGCCGGCGACGTGGTGGTCGCGGCGGACGGCGTCGAGTTGGTGGAGATGGACGCGCCGCCGGAGGACGCGCCGCCGCTGGACGCACCGCCTGGTCCGGGCGGTCGGTGAGTGAGCCGAGGGCGACCGCGGCGGCCGCGTCAGCGGGCGGCCTGCAGCCGGCTCTCCTCGCGGCGGCGGCGCTCGGCGAGCACCGCCGCCAGCACCGCCCAGCCGGGCGTGCCGGGCGGCGGGGGCGGCGTGATCCGGGACAGCAGGTCGGCGAGGAGTTGCCGACCGACCGCCTCGCGGGCCACCGGATCGAGCCGGTCCGCCCGGGACAGAAACTGCCGGATACCCAGCGCCAGGCTGTCGTCCACCGCGGTGAGGTCCAGCACGGCCGCCCAGCCGGCCAGCGGCGGCGGCAGGTAGGTGGCGAACATCGGCTGGCGGGCGATCCGCTCCTGGATCACCACGGTGCCGGCGGCCATGTCGCCGATCCGCTTGCCGGTCACCGAGAAGAGCATCACGCAGAACGCCAGCGCCGGGCCGATCCCGAACAGCAGTATCCCGGGCCGCTCCATCGCGAACCCGCTCACCGCCCGCACCAGCGCCTGCCGGAAGGTGATCGGCCCCGCGTCGTCCCGTACCACCCGCAGCCCCATCGCCATCTTGCCGAGCGTGCGGCCGCGCAGCACGGTCTCCATGGTGAGCGGGTAGCCGAGAAAGACCAGCAGCAGGAGCACCAGGAGCAACGCGGTCGCCGCCGCGTCGTCCGCCGCCCCGAGCACCCGGCCCATGATGGTCACCAGCATCGCGAACGCCGCACCCATCGCGGCGAAGTCGATCGCGGCGGCCACCACCCGGGACGGGAGCTGCGCGATCCGGAGCTCGAGGGCTACCGCCTCGCCGGTGACGATCTGGGCCACGCCGCCCAGTCTCCCCTACCCGTCCGGCGAGATCCTCCTCCTACCCGCTCCTGTCCGCGACTTCCCTGGCGGAGGGGCGTGCCCGGCGTTCTAGGCTGGGCGGCACCATGGACGTGGACGTCTTCGTGGCCGCGCACCTGGGCGAGTGGCAGCGGCTGGAGCAGCTCGTCCGGCGGCGCCGGCTGTCCGGCGCCGAGGCGGACGAGATGGTCGGGCTCTACCAGCGGGCGGCCACCCACCTGTCGGTGGTACGCACCCGGTTCCCCGACCCGGCGCTGGTCGGCTGGCTGTCGTCGCTGGTGGCCCGCGGGCGCAGCGCGGTCGTCGGCGCGCCCGCTCCGTCGTGGCGGGCGGTGGCGCGCTTCGCGACCGAGGCGTTCCCGGTCGCGGTGTACGGGGCGCGGCGGTGGTGGGCGGGCACCGCGGCCGGCTTCCTCACGGTCAGCCTCGGGATGATGTTCTACCTGGCGCGGCACCCGGAGCTGCAGGCCAAGCTGGGTACGCCCGCGGAGATCCAGCAACTCGTCGGCCACGACTTCGCGAACTACTACTCCGCAAACCCGGCGCAGTCGTTCGCCGCGCAGGTGTGGATCAACAACGCGCAGGTCGCGGCCGGCACGCTCATTCTCGGCATCACCGTGCTGGGCGGGCTGTGGGTGCTGCTGACCAACGCCGCGAACGTCGGGGTGCTCGGCGGTCTGATGATCGGCACCGGGCACGCGGGGCTGTTCTTCGGGCTGATCAGCCCGCACGGCATCCTCGAGCTGACCGCGGTGTTCGTGGCGGCCGGCGCCGGGCTCAAGCTCGGCTGGGCGTGGATCGACCCGGGCCCCTTGCCGCGCACCCAGTCGCTGGCCAACGCCGGCCGGGTGGCGATCACCATCGCGGTCGGGCTGGTCGGGGTGCTCGCGGTCAGCGGGGTGATCGAGGCGTTCGTGACACCCTCGGGGCTGCCCACCTGGGCGCGGATCGGCATCGGGGTGGTGGCGGAGGCGGCGTTCCTGTCGTACGTGATCATCTTCGGGCGGCGCGCCGGGCGGGCCGGTGTCACCGGCGACCTCGAGCCGGGGCTGGCCGGGGACGCCGTACCGGTCGCCTGACCGCTCCGGCCGCTCGGCTCGCGGGCAGCGTCCGGGTGCCTACAACCGGCCGGCGGCCTTGAGGTCGAGGTACGCGTCGGTGACCCGGGACGGGAAGACGTCGGCCGGCTCGTCCACCACCAGGACGCCCCGGCGACGCAGCAACGCGGTGATCCGGCGCCGCTCGGCCAGCGACCGCTCGGCGGCGGCCGCCCCGTACACCGCCTCGACGTCGCCGCGCCCGCCGGACATGGCCGCCACCGTCGGGTCGCCGACCGCGGCGATCAGTACCGTGTGTCGTGCCACCAGGGCGCCCAGCACCGGCAGCAGGCCCAGCTCGACCGGCGCCGCGTCCAGCGAGGTGAACCACACCACCAGCGAGCGCTTGCGCTCCCGGCGCAGCACCTCGGAGACCACCAGCCCCGCGTCCGACTCGACCAGGGCCGGCTCCAGCAGCGCCATCGCCTGCACCAGCCGGGGCAGCACCTCCTGCCGGGACAGTCCCTCCGCGGACGCCCGTACCAGGTCGTCGGCGGCGAGCAGGTCCACCCGGTCGCCGGCCCGGGCGGCCACCGCGGCCAGCAGCAGGCAGGCGTCCAGCGCGGCGTCCAGCCGCGGGATGTCGCCGACGCGGGCGGCCGAGGTGCGCCCGGTGTCGATCACGCACATCAGCCGCCGGTCGCGCTCCGGCCGCCAGGTGCGCACCACCACCACGCCGCCGCCGCGGGCGGTACCCCGCCAGTCGATGGACCGCACGTCGTCGCCGATCACGTACTCGCGCAGGCTGTCGAACTCGGTGCCCTGGCCGCGCCGGTTCAGCGTCACGGCGCCGTCCAGTTCGCGCAGCCTGGCCAGCTTCTCCGGCAGGAACTTGCGGGACGCGAACGGCGGCAGCACCCGCAACACCCACCGGACCCGGTGCCGGCGCTGCCGGGCGGCCAGCCCGAGCGGGCCGACCGACCGGACCGTGACCTGCGCGGCGGCGCGGTCGCCGCGGCGGGTCGGGGTCAGCGCCGTGGTGAGCCGGCGGCGCTCACCCGGGGGCACGTCCAGCGGCTGGGTGCGGGGCGTGGCGCCGGCCGACGGCACCCACGCATCGCGCAGCACGCCACGGACCCGGCGCCGCCCCGCGTTGGCCACCGCGAGGGTGACCGTCACGGTCTCGCCCTGCCGGGTGGTGGTCGCGCCGGAACGCTCGATCCGCAGGTCGGCGATGCGGCCGGCCAGGGCCACGTCGATGACAGCACCCAGCAGCAGTGCGGTCCCGGCCGCCGCCACCAGCCACCAGGCCGTGGTCGCACCGATCCCGAAGAACACACCCAGCACGCCGATCAGCGCCGCGGCCAGCACGGCAACCAGCGCGATCCGCCCGGTCAGTGCCATGTCACACCGGCTCCCGGGCCAGCGCCGCGCCGCGGGCATGGGAAGCGGCCCGCGCGGTCCGTCCGGTCGGCGCCATGGTCAGCGGGGGACCGGGACGGAGGCGAGCACCGAGTCGAGCACGCCGTCCGCGGTGACGCCCTCCATCTCGGCCTCCGGTCGTACCGCGACGCGGTGCCGCAGTGTCGGCCGGGCCAGCGCCTTGACGTCGTCCGGGGTGACGTAGTCGCGGCCGGACAGCCACGCCCAGGCCTTCGCGGTAGCCAGCAACGCGGTGGCGCCGCGGGGCGAGGCGCCCAGCGACAGCGACGGCGAACTGCGGGTGGCCCGGGCCAGGTCGACCACATAGCCGAGCACCTCAGGGGCGGCCTGCACCGCCTGTACCGCCGCGCGGGCGGTATCCAGATCGGCGGCGCCGGCCACCGGCCGGATCCCGGCGGCGGCGAGGTTGCGCGGGTCGAACCCGGCGTGGTGCGCCTGCAGCACCCGCACCTCGTCGTCGCGGGGCGGCAGGGGCACGTCCAGCTTGAGCAGGAACCGGTCGAGCTGCGCCTCGGGCAGCGGATACGTGCCCTCGTACTCGATCGGGTTCTGCGTGGCGATCACCACGAACGGGTCGGGCAGCGGCCGCGGCTCGCCGGCCACCGACACCTGCCGCTCCTCCATCGCCTCCAGCAGGGCGGCCTGTGTCTTGGGCGGCGTGCGGTTGATCTCGTCCGCGAGCAGCAGGTTGGTGAACACCGGGCCGGCCGCGAAGCTGAACTCCGCGGTCCGCGCGTCGTACACCAGCGAGCCGGTGACGTCGCCGGGCATCAGGTCCGGGGTGAACTGCACCCGCTTGGTGTCCAGGTCCAGCGATGCCGCCAGCGCCCGCACCATCAGCGTCTTGGCCACCCCCGGCACGCCTTCGAGCAGCACGTGGCCGCGGCACAGCAGCGCGATCACCAGCCCGCTGATGGTGTTGGCCTGGCCGACGATCGCCTTGCCGATCTCGGTACGCAGCCGGATCAACGCCGCCCGCGCGTCGTCGGCCCCGGACGGCATCGCGACGGCGGCCGCGGTCGCACCCGATCCCGCGGGTGCGGCCGGTTGCGGTGCGGACGGCTGGGCCGGTACGCCGGCTCCGGGCTGGGCGGGCTGTGGCTGCCATGGGGTCACGCCCGGCAAGACTAGCCGTTGCAGGCCCGAACGGCCGCCATGGCCCCACGGCCGCACTCCCGCGTAGGAACCCGCACTCCGTTTCGGCAGCAATGGATGAAGGGCCGCCACGGCCCCGCGGCCGCACTCCCGCGTAGGAACCCGCACTCCGTTTCGGCAGCAACGGATGCCTGGATAATGTTGCGGCCGGGTGCTCTCACCGTTCGGCCGGAGCGACGCCCGCCGGCCGCCGTGGGTCTCCGGCCGTCAGGTCCGCGAGCAGCGCCGGCAGCAGCGACTCCTCGTGCACCGCGACCCGGTGCCGGCTCATCGCCGCCGCCAGGCCGCCGTCCCACGGTGTGGCGACCGGCGCACCGGACAGCTCCAGCCGCCCGTCCGGCGGCAGCGACGCGGCGGCGGCGAGGTAGTCGGCGGCGCCCATCCGCCACGGCTGTGCGCCGGCCGCGAACATCCGGCCGGCGATCGCGACACCCGGCCAGTCGAAGTCGCCGTGGTAGCGCACCGTCGCGTCCGCGTCGAGGAGGCGCCGCAACACCAGCCAGCCGGCGCTCGCCGGGTTCCCGGCCGGGCACAGCAGCGGCCGGGTGACGCCGGCTCGCGCCGCCGCCTGCAGCACCTGCGGGTTCTCGCAGGCGAACACGACCGTCCGGCTCGCCGTCAGCGGCACGCCGGCCGCCGGCCCGCGCAGCTCCTGCAGGGTCAGGTGCGTGACCAGGCCGAGGTCGGCGCGGGCCCGCAGCATCGCCGACCAGGTGTCGTCACCCGGCGGCCGCAGGCCCCACGTCAGCACTGTGCCGGACACCAGGTCGGGCGTGACCCCGAGCCGCGCCCACAGGTCGCGCCGTGCGGCCGCCGACTCGGGCACCGGTCCGCCCGACGCGGCCGCGGCCGCGCGCAGCACGAGTGCGGCCGCCAGCCGTCCGTCGTCCAGCCCGTGCGAGTCGCCGGTGCAGCGGCTCGCCAGCTCGGCCAGCTCCCAGCGCGGCTCACCGGGCACGGTCGCCGCCCCGCCGGCCGGCGCGAGAGTGTCGGCGAGTGCGGCGAGCACCCTGGCGGCGTCTTCGACCGCAGCCGCCGCGACGTCGGCGCCGGCGCGGGTCATCAGCCCGAAGCGGCGCAGGCCATCGATGAACGTCGGCACCCAGGGCGCGCCCGCGAGCCCCGCCGCCGCGAGAGCCGCGTCGAGCCTGGCCCACACCGCGCTCCACTGCTCGCGGGTCGCCTCCCGGACCGCGGCTCGATCGACGAGCGGGGTGCCGGTCAGCTGAGCCACGACCGCGAGCAGGCCGGCCGCGGCGGCTGAAGCACGCAGCGCCACATCCAGGCGCGGGAGCCGGATCCGGACCGTACCGGCGGCGACCGGTGCCCCGAGCAGGCCGCCGAGCCGGTCCGCACCGGGGTCGTCGAGCGTGATCGTGACCGTACCGACCGCGGCGAGCCGGCTCCGTTCGAGCTTGTCCCGTACCGCAGCCCACAGCGGCCCGAGGCTCGGGTCGGCGAGGTAGCGCCGCGTCGGCTCCGGCAGCCGCGGTTCCGGCGGCGGCGGTTCCGGCGGCGGCGGTTCCGGCGGCGGCGGTTCGGGTGGCCCCGGTTCGGGTGGCCCCGGTTC
>WNFU01001477.1_pt1 | contig 69156 bp, 65 predicted proteins | sample 5400121 | NCBI WGS metagenome assembly WNFU01 (sample SAMN13153360, study PRJNA577476) | soil metagenome | isolation source: 100 cm soil or saprolite under grassland replicate 1 | place: USA:California | collected 2016-06-15 | reverse complement strand
ACACAGCCATAAGAAGGAAAATCACTTCATTTCTCTTACTGTTAGCCATTGCCACTTCACATAGCACAGGCAAAATATTGCACTGACACAGCAGAGTTTTTCACAGTAAAAGCTCAACGGCTGCAGAGCCTCGGCCCGCCCGGGCGCGGCCAGGGTGAGGGCAAGCACGTGACCAAGCGAGCAACCGAACTTCGACGCTCACGGGGGTGACTCCAGCAGGGCTGGCCGGGAAGGGTGACGGCAAAACGGTCGTCCCCTCCCGCATCGGTGATCTTCGCTGGACCGAGATGGGGGCCCCCTCAGAGAAGCTTCAGAGAGACTTCGGCCGCCGGCCGGAGCGTCGTTTATGCTGGCGCCATGGGATTGGCTCCCGTCCCCGGTCGCGCCCTCGGACTCCTCGCGCTCGTCGTCCTTGGGCAGGCGGGGTGCGGCGAAGGGGTGACCACACACCGGGAGTCCCGGGCGCTCACGATCTTGCGAGTACGCCTCACGGCATCCGCCTCGGAGGGAGAAGAAGATGGCACCGTCCGGCCCCCTCAGCGCATCGGGATACAGCCTGGTGCTGGCCTTCCACAAGATAGACGCCGCAGGCGGGGTCGCCGCCGTAAGCGTGAAGAGCTGCTTTCCTGACCCTGGCAAGCTCTTCGCGGACCTGCGCGCGGCGCGCGCCAACAAGAGCGTCTCGGCCTCGTACCTCAAGCGTGCCGTGGCCGCGGACGCGCCGATGACCTATCCGAATCTTGGCATCACGCTCGGCTACGCCGACGCGGGCGCGCTCAAGCGCATCAAGAACCACCGGGGTATCGCGGCGGCATACATCGCGCCGCTGCTGCAGCATATCCGCCCCGTGCGCGTGGCGGCGGCCACACTCAGCCAGAAATATACGTGGGGATTGAAGCGCCTGAACATCCCGAAGCTCTGGGCACAGGGGCTCACAGGGAAAGGCGTGTTCGTGGGTCACCTCGATACCGGCGTGGACGGCAGGCATCCCGCGCTCAAGGGCCGCATCGAAGAGTTCGCGGAATGGGATTTCCTCGGCCGCAAGAAGCCCAGGGCTTCAGCGCACGACTCTGGCGAGCACGGCACGCACACCGCCGCGACCATCTGCGGCGTGGCGGTGAAGGGCCGGCACGTCGGCGTGGCGCCCGGCGCCAAGCTCTTCTCCGGTCTGGTGATCGAAGGCGGGAACGCGACCGCTCGGATCCTGGGCGGTCTGGACTGGTTGGTGGGGAACAACGTGCGCATCGTCAGCATGTCGCTCGGCTACCCGGGCTACGATCCCGTTTTCCTCGAGCTCGTGAAGCGCCTCATGCGCCGCAACGTCCTCCCTGTGTTCGCCATCGGTAACGAGGGACCCAACACCAGCCGCTCGCCGGGAAACTATCCCGGCACGCTGGCGGTCGGAGCGCTGGATGAGTCGGACCCGGACCGCACGGCGGACTTCAGTGGCAGCCAGCACTTCACCCGCAAGCGAGACCCGGACAAGCCGGACGTTCTGGCGCCGGGCGTACACGTGATCTCGGCCAAGCCGGGGGGCGGCTACCAGAGCATGGACGGAACCTCCATGGCCACGCCGCACTTGGCCGGCGCCGCCGCATTGCTACTCGAGGCCAAACCGCAAGCGACGGCACGGCAGTTGATGGACGCGCTCGAAGAATCCTGCGACCCGATCAGCGGCGAGCCGCCGCTGCGGCACGGTGCGGGGGTGATCCAGCCGGACAAGGCGCTCGCGCTGCTGTAGCCGCGCGGCGTCTTGTGTCGTCCGCGGTCAGAAATTGGGGTAGACTTTCATCGTGAAGAAGAAGCACGCGAAGCGGGTCGCGGCGGCGCGCGGACCGGCCCGCAGGATTGATCCACGCCTGAAGCAGGCGCTCAACCGCGCCGCGGAGGGCGCCCCCATCGAGGCGGTGATCCTGTTCCGCGACGCGGGCAGACGCGGAGCCGCAGCGGGAAAGTCGAAGCCGGAGAAAGCGGTCGAAGCGCTGGCCCGCACCGAACAGATCGAATACAACTTCTTTCCGAATCTCGGTGCCGTGGCCGTGCGCACCAACAGCCGCGCCCTGAGAAAACTGCTCGATTTGCCCGACGTCACCACGGCGACGGTCAACCACTCCTGATCCGACCTATTTCCTGGGAATGCCTTCGCCCCCGCGCTGCTGCGCCGCGCGGATCATGTCGCGGATCTTCACCGGCGTGATCGGCAGCGCGTCGATCTTGACACCGAACGGCTCGAGCGCGTCCTCGATCGCCGAGGCGAGCGCCGGCGGCGCGCCCATGCGCCCGCCTTCGCCACCGCCCTTGATGCCGTACTCGGTGAACGGCGACGGCGTCACGACGTGGCCGACCTCGATATTGGGCGGCGCCTCTTTGAGGGTCGGGATCAGGTAGTCGGCGAAGTTGGCAGTCACGAGCTGGCCCTGCTCACCGTAGTAGAAGTGCTCGTACATCGTCGATCCGATCCCCTGCACCGTCCCGCCGCGCACGTGGCCGGCGAGCGTCATCGGGTTGACCACGGTCCCGCAGTCGTGGACCGCAACGTACTTCAGGTACGTGACCTGGCCGGTCTCGAGATCGACCTCGACGATCGGGATATGACACATGTGGCCCATGATCGGGTAGAACACACCCAGGTCGGTGCGGTCCGCCTTCGGCTGGGTCGTGTACGGGTGATCGTATGTGAAGCGCGCGTCGAGGCCGCTGTTGCAGTCGTCCGGCAGGCTCAACCGGAAATAGTAGGCTTGCAGCGCGATCTCCGGGATCGTCATGCCGCGGTCCGTGCCGCGCACCGTGACGTGCCCGTCGCGCAGCTCCAGGTCTCGTTCGCTCGCCTCGAGGAAGTGCCCCGCGATCTTGAACAGCTTGCCCTTGATCTCGGTCGCGGCCCCCGCGATCGCCCCGGCGATCATCACGGTGTAGCGGCTGCCGCCCGGCCCGGTCCCCATCAACCCGTGGTCCGTGTCGGCGTAGGTGATCTCGATATCCGATGGGTCGATGGTGAGCTGCTCGGCCACGATCTGGGTTGCCATGGTCTCCGGACTGTTGCCCCAGAATGGCGAGTAGAGCGTCACGAACGCCTTGCCGGTGGGGTCGATCTTGATGTTGACGCTCTCGGGCGAGCTGGTCAGCGCGAAGCCCGGCTCGTGGTTCCAGAACCAGAACTCGGTCGAGCTGAAGACGCTGCGCTCCTGGCAGCTCGCCAGGCCGATGCCGATGTAGCGCCCCTGCTTGCGCGCCTCGTCCTGCCGCCTGCGCCAGCCGTCGTAGTCGGCCATCTCCAGCGCTTTGTCCAGCACCGCCTGATAGTTCCCGCTGTCGTAGACGTTGCCGGTCGGGATCTTGTAGGGGAACTGGTTCGGCCGGATGAAGTTCTTGGCCCGGATTTCGACCGGGCTGATGCCCAGTTCCCCGGCGGCGGCGTCGACGATCCGCTCCAGCGCGAAGTTGTTGACTTCCGAGCCGAAGCCGCGGTAGGCGCCCTGCTGGCACTTATTGGTGAACACCGCCGTCAGGTCGATCCGCGCGCTCTTGATGCGGTACGGCCCGGTGAGCTGCGCCGCGGCATTGCCGTGGTGGCCGACGCCAAACTGCAAGTACGCGCCGTAGTCGTCGATCACCTTCATCCCGAACGCCAGCATCGTGCCGTCGCGCTTGAGCCCCAGCTCCAGCTCGTAGAGCCGGTCTGAGCCATGGTTGTCGCAGCTCATCATGTTGTCGAGCCGGTCCTCGATATACTTGACCGGCCGCCCGCAGGCTCGCGCAAGCGTCGCCGCCAGCACCAGCACCTTGTGGGTGAATATCTTGCTGCCGAAGCTGCCCCCGGCGATCGTGGGGATGATGTTCAGCCTGTGGGCCGGGAGCTTCAGCGAGGCCGCGATCAGCCAGCCGACATAGTTGTACATCGAGGTGTTGGCATGGATCGTGAGTTTGCCAGTGCCCACGTCGTAGCTGGCGAGCGCGCCGACGGTCTCCATCGGCTGGGCGCCGGAGCGCGGCCAGCGCACCTTCCGCCGCACGATCACGTCTGCGCTCCGCATATCCTCGTCGTAACCGCCGAAGGTCAGCGTGCGCTGGTGGGCGATGTTGTTCGGCCCGCGGTCCGGGTGCAGCACCGCGTCGCCGCTCGACGTCAGCGCGTCTTCCGGATCGACCACCGCCGGCAGGGGATCGTACTCGACCTCGATCAGATCGACCGCGTCCTCGGCGATGTAGCGGCTCTCGGCAACCACCGCGGCCACCGCCTCGCCGACGTGGCGCACCCGATCCACGGCGATGCAGTACTGCGCGACCGGCGGGCTGGCGAAGCAGGGGAGCGCTCCGGTCTGCTCGGCGGCCTCGGCCCCGGTGATCACCAGCAGCACGCCCGGCAGCGCCCTGGCCTTGCTGGCGTCGATCTTCTTGATCCGAGCGTGGGCATGCGGGCTGCGTAGCACCGCGGCGTGAGCCACATTCGCCACGGTGACGTCATCGATGTACTTGCCGCGTCCGGTCAGCAGACGCGGGTCCTCGACCCGCTTCATGCTCTGGCCGATCCAGCGATTGTCGGTGGGATGCTCTTTGACTCGCGGCGCGCTCATCGTGCCTCTCCTTTCATCGCCGCCGCCGCGCTCTCGACCGCGTCGACGATCGTCTGGTAACCGGTGCAGCGGCAGAGAATGGCCGACATCGCCTCGCAGATCTCGTCGCGGGTCGGGTTCGGGTTGCCGTTGAGCAATTCCACGGCGGTCAGCAGCATCGCCGGCGTGCAGTAGCCGCACTGCAGGCCGTGCTTTTCCCAGAAGGCCTGCTGCAGCGGGTGCATCTTCGCGGGCGTCCCCAGTGCCTCGACGGTCGTGATCTCGGCGCCGTCGGTCTGAACGGCGAAGGCGAGGCAGGTGCGCGCGGTCTGGCCGTCGATCAGGACGGTACACATCCCGCAGACCCCGTGCTCGCAGCCGACATGTGTCCCGGTCAACCCGAGGTCGTGCCGGATGAAGTCGCTGAGCAAGCGGCGCGGCTCGACGGCGCGCGCGTAGGGTGTTCCGTTCACGGTGACGGTGACTTGTACCGGCTCCATCGCTAGGCTCCCTTCTTGCAGCGGTCGAGTGCCCGCATCAGCGCCCGCCGTGTCAGGACGCGCACCAGGTCGCGGCGGTAGTCGGCGGTGGCGTGGAAGTCCGACGACGGATCGACCCGTCCGGCGGCGACCTCGCCGGCCTCGCGGAACATCGCCTCGTTAGCGGGCCGGCCAACCAGGGTCTGCTCGGCCGGGCCGACGCGGGTCGCGCGCGGGCCGACGCCGCTGTAGACGAGCCGGGCCGCCTGGCATACGCCATCCTCCACCTGCAGCGTCGCGGCGACGCCGACCAGCGCATAGTCACCGGCGCGCGGGCTGACTTCCATGAATGACCAGCCCTGCCCAGCCGGCCAGATCGGGATGCCGACTTCGGTCAGCAGCTCGTTCGAGGCCAGCGCGGTGCTCAACGGGGCGACGAAGAAGTCGCTGGCAGGGATCGTGCGCCGGCCGTCCCTGCTCCGCGCGACGAAGGTCGCGCCGAGCGCGACGGCCACCGCGGGCAGCTCCGAGGTGGGGTCGGCATGCGCCAAGTTCCCGCCGACCGTCCCGCGGTTGCGGATCGGCCGGTGCGCGACGAACCGGATCGCCTCGGCCATGAGCGGGCACTGCCTGGCGATCAGATCGGACGACTCGACCGCCGACTGGCGGGTCAGCGCGCCGATCGCCAGCGTGCCATTCTCCTGGCGTACGTAGGCGATTTCGGACAATCGGTTGATGTCGACCAGCACCGCCGGCTTGATCAGTCGCAGGTTCATCAGGGCGATCAGGCTCTGGCCGCCAGCCAGGACTTTAGCGTCATCGCGGTATCTCGCCAGCGCCGCCAGCGCATCGTCGACGCTGGACGGCCGGACGTACTGAAACGGTGCGGGTTTCACTGGGTCATTCCCCCTTTCGCGGATCGTCCTGCTGGCACTGCGGGCACATCATCCCTGGGTCTCCCCGCGCGTCGGAGCCGGTGGTCAGAGGCAAAGGCTGCACCGAGAGTAGCTCCCGGGGGGAATGGGGTCAAGGCCGAAGCGGGGAGCCCACGCGGATGGTGTTGTGGCCTATCAGCTACGCGCGCAGAGAATCCCCGCCTTCGCCGCAGGCACCTCGTAGCGCTCACCGGGAAGCAGTCACCGGTCGGGCGAAGGCCACCCAGTTCGCCCGCGGTGATGTCTCTCGCCGGCGGTGACCTTGACAACCCTCCCCCGCCTGCGCACAATGCCCGCACGGTCCATGGGGCCGGCGCGCCCCACGGGCGCGGTCGGCGCGGGGAGGTGTCTGGATGGCTCTTGGCGCTCTCGCTCTGAAGCGAAAGCAGTGGGAGCCGCTTGCCTTCGCCTCGCCCTCGCTCTTCCTGATCGCCCTCGTCGTCGTCTTTCCGCTCGCGTACGCCTTCTACCTCTCGCTCCAGAACTTCGACCTCTCCATCGGGCCCGCTTACCAGTACGTGGGGCTCCAGAACTACAGCGAGGCGCTCTTCCGGGACCGCCGGTTCTGGGCGTCGGTGTGGAACACCGCCATCATCATCGGGCCCGCCCTGGTCCTCGAGCTCCTGCTCGGGCTCGGGATCGCCCTCCTCCTCAACCGCAAGATCCACGCCCGTCCCATCATCACCGCGCTGCTTGCCATTCCCCCGATGATCTCGCCGGTCATGGCGGCCATGGCCTGGCGGATGCTGTTCGGGGTCAAGTACGGCGCCATCAACAACCTCGGCCTTCAGCTCGGGCTCATCGACGTCTACTTCGACTGGTTCGCCACGCCGCTGCGGTCCATCCTCGCGGTGGTCCTCGTCGACGTGTGGCACAACACGTCCTTCATGATGCTGGTCCTGCTGGCCGGGCTCCAGTCCATCCCGCAGGAGCTGTACGAGGCGGCGCGCGCCGACGGCGCCAGCGCCTGGAAGAGCTTCTGCTTCATCACCCTGCCGCTCCTGAAGTTCACCGTCGCGGTGGCGGTGATGATCCGGATGATCGACCTGACCAAGCTCTTCGGCCTCATCTTCGTCCTCACCTATGGTGGGCCGGGCGGGACCACCGAGACCCTGGCCTTCAACACCTACCTTGTCGGCTTCACCGACTTCCGGATGAGCTACGCATCGGCGCTGTCCTACCTCATCATCCTGATCGTGCTCGTGCTCACCGTGGTCTTCCTCCGCCTGTCCCGGCCCCGCGACGCGAGGGCCGCGGCATGAGCATCGCGGCGCGCGAGACCGCCCTCGCATCCGCGCGCCGGACGAGCTGGTACCGCGCGCAGCGCTGGGCGGGTGACGGGTTGACCTATCTGGGCCTCGCCGCCGCCCTGGTCTTCTTCCTCGGCCCGTTCTTCTGGATCCTCACCACCTCGCTCAAGGGCAACGAGGACTACTTCACCTTCCCGCCGGTCTGGATCCCCGCGCACGTGTCGCTCGCCCACTACGGGCGGCTGTTCACCAAGGCGAGCGGCCTCCGGTACTTCGGCAACAGCATGCTCGTGTCCACGCTCAGCATGTTCGCTGCCCTCGCCGTGAGCCTGCCGACGGCGTACAGCATCGCGCGGTGGCGCTTCGGCGGAGGATTCCTCAGCACTCTGCTGCTCGTCCTGCGCATGCTACCCGCCATCGCGCTCATCATCCCCATCTACATCATGTACAAGACCCTGGGTCTCACCAACAGCTACCTCGGCCTCGTCATCATCTATACCGTCGTCTACGTCCCGTTCGCGGTGTGGCTCCTGGTGGGCTTCCTGCGGGATTTCCCGGTGGAGATCGAGGAGGCCGCGCTCATCGACGGCTGCTCGCGGCTGAAAGCGCTGATCCGCGTGGTCGTCCCCATCATCGCGCCCGGCATGGCGGTGGTCGCGCTGTTCGCCTTCATTGCCACGTGGAACGAGTTCCTGTTCGCGGTGGTGCTGACCGGCATCGAGACCAAGACCATGATGGTGCTGGTGACCTCGTTCACCAGCGGCGGCACCGACATGTTCTACGGCGAGGCCTCGGCGTCGGTCGTGCTCGGCGTCCTGCCAGCCTTCGCGGTGGCCTTCCTCCTCCAGCGTTACCTGGTCAAGGGCCTGGCGCTCGGAGGGACCAAGGGGTAGGCGCGGGCCCGAGAAAGGAGATTCCCATGAAGCGGCTCTGGGCGCTCGCAGTCGCAGCAGTGGTCGTGGTCGGCCTCCTCGTGGTGGCGGAGGTGCCGCTCGGCGGTCGCCGGGCGGGCGCCGCGCGCCCCTACGAGGGCACGACGATCCGCGCGGTCGTCAACGCCGAGTACGTCAAGTACTCGCTCTCCCTCGTCGAGAAGGATCTCGAAGACAAGTACGGGATCAAGCTCGAGACCGAGGTCATCCCGCTCGACGCGTTCGTGGCGAAGACGCTCCTCGAGTTCAACTCCGGCAAGAGCCCGTGGGACATCGTCATGTTCGGCGGCACGTTCATGCCGGATTACGGCCGACACTTCGAGCCGCTCGAGAACTGGATCAGCAAGCTCAAGCTCGACTTCTACATGGACGACATCCCCGACATCTACAAGAAGCTCTTCCTCAAGTACAACGGGAAGGTCGTCGGCATGCCGTACGACGGCGACGTGCACATGATGTTCTGGAACAAGGCGGCGTTCGACCGGCCCGACAACAAGAAGAAGTTCAAGGCCAAGCACGGTTACGACCTGGCGCCGCCCCAGACGTTCAAGCAGTGGGACGACCTGGCCGAGTTCTTCCACGGCTGGGGCTGGGACGGCAGCGATAACAAGCTCTTCGGCGCCGGCGCCTCGTACAAGGGCAACCTCTACTCCTACTACTGGTGGCGGGCGCGCTTCTTCGCCTACGGGGGCCAGTACTTCGATGCCGGCATGAAGCCGCTCATCAATGCGGCGGCCGGGGTCCGCGCGCTCGAGGAGATGGTGAAGACCATGCCGTACTACCCGCCCGGCGTGCTCCTCTTCGAGTCGGAGGAGCCCAAGACCATGCTGGTCAAGGGCGAGGTGCCGATGCTCTACTCCTGGACGAGCACCGGCAAGCGGGTCGGCAACGCCGCGGAGTCCGTGATCGCGGGCAAGGCCGGCTTCGGCATTGTTCCCGGCGCCGAGATCGACGGCAAGATCGTCCACCGCCCCGCCCTCACCCCCGGCCGCGGCATGGCGGTCTCGATCTACTCGCAGAAGAAGGAAGCGGCCATGAAGGTCCTGGAGTTCATCTCGAATCCGGACCAGAGCCTCAAGATCGTGATCGACCCGAAGACCATCATGGACCCCTGGCGCATCTCGCACTTCCGCTCCGAGAAGTTCCGCAAGGCCTTCCCCGGCGCCGACCAGTACCTGGACGCCATCGAGAAGACCTTCCCCCAGGTGGTGCCGGACCCGATCCTACCCGGGGCGAACGAGTACATGCGCAAGCTCTCTTTCGAACTCACCGAGGCCTTGGCCAAGCGCAAGTCGTCCAAGGAAGCCCTCGACTCCGCGGCCGCCGAGTGGGACAAGCTCACCGACCGGCGGGGCCGCGACAAGCAGAAGGCGCTCTGGGGCGAGAAGATGGGCGAGATGAAGCAGCTCGGCATCGAGTATCACCCCGACTGGGCGGCCAAAGCCAAGTAGGCGACGGCCGAGCGGGCCCGCCGATCGCGTCCGACGCCGCCGTGGGGGCAACCCCGGGCGGCGTCACGCGTCCGGCTCTCGTTCCTGGATCCCGTCCCGGCGGACCCAGCCCACATTATTCACGGGCAGATCACGTGTGAGGCGGGCCGGTCCTCGCCCCGGCCCGGTCTCGCGTTCATCCTCGTGAATAATCCCCGCTAAATAGCGCCCGATGATTCGGAGTGGTGACGAACGCCGCGGCGGCTGCGGGTGGCGTCGTGTGCGCCCCCGGGCGGCCGGGCGGAGTGGGACCCCCGAGTCCCGTTCGCAGCTCGAAGAGCTGCGTTCGGGCGAGTGGGTGTCGGAGCGCGGCCGCCCGGGGGCGCACACGACGCCAGGACCCGCAGCCGCTACACCACGCGCGTGCAATCACTCCAAATCGTGGGGGCCTATTTAGATTAACTCACTAGTCCGAGTCAGAAACGCGGAGGCACCATGAGCGAACGCAAGACGTTTCAAGCAGCAGGTCGGCGATTGACGCTCCTGCTTCTCCTTTCCGTTCTAGTCGCCCCGCTGGCCGGCGCGAACCACCTGGGACTCGCCCGCGCCCAAGAGGGGCCTCGCCCAGCGCCGAGCCCGACCGGGCCCACGGACAGCCTCGGCCGCACGACGCCGCGAGGCGCGATGGCCGGGTATCTCGCCTCGTCGGGCAGCGGCGATTACCGTCGGGCGGCGGAGTATCTCGACCTCCGTCGCGTGCCGGCGGACAGGCGGCCCCAGGAGGGCCCGGCGCTCGCCCGTCAGCTGCGCATCGTCCTCGACCAGACCCTCGCGATCGATCCGGATACGCTCAGCGATGACCCGGAGGGTAACCGCCAGGATCAGCTTCCACCGGACCGTGAGCTGGCGGGTACGATCGCGAGCAAGAAGGGGCCGGTCGCAGTCCTGCTGCAGCGCGTCCCCGGTGAGGGCGGCGTGCCCATCTGGAAGATCTCGGCATCCACCGTGGCCCAGATCCCCCAGCTCCATCGCGAGTTCGGCTACGGGCCACTCGGCGATTTCCTCCCTGCTCCATTTTTCGAGCTTCGATTCCTGGACATCGCGCTCTGGCAGTGGATCGGTCTCCTGCTCCTCGTCGGCGTGGTATTCGCCGTCTCGTGGTTCGCCGCCGTCCGCGCCGCCACACTCCTGCGCCCGCTGGTTCGCCGCACCACGACCATCATCGATGAGGCCTTGCTGACGAGCCTCGTCGGCCCCCTCCGGCTGGCCATCGGCGTGTTCCTCTTCGTCATCGGGAGCGCTCTGCTCGATCTCTCGATCCCCGCGCGGCAGTTCTTTGGGAACCTGGAGAAGGTCCTGACCATCGTCATCGCCGCATGGGTCGTCTTCAGAACGATCGACATCTTCGGCGACCTTGCGATACAGCATCTCGGCCGGCGCGGGCGAACTGCGGCGATCGCCGTCGTCCCCCTCGGCCGGAAGGCCACGAAAGTCGTGGTGGTCGGCCTGGCAGCGCTCGCCGCCCTTCAGAACGTCGGTTTCAATGTGACCGGCATCCTCGCCGGACTCGGAATCGGAGGGCTCGCGGTGGCGCTCGCCGCGCAGAAGACCATCGAGAACCTGTTTGGCGGGATCAGCCTGATCGTGGATCAGCCGGTGCGGGTCGGCGATTTCTGCCGGTTCGCCGACAAGATCGGCACCGTCGAGGAAATCGGTCTCCGCTCGACGCTGGTCCGGACGCTGGATCGTACGGTTGTGTCCATCCCGAACGCGCAGTTCTCCGCGCTCACGATCGAGAACTTCACCCAGCGCGACCGGATCTGGCTGCACACGACGCTCGGCCTCCGGTACGAAACCTCTCCCGATCAGCTTCGCTACGTCCTGGTGGAGATCCGGAAGATGCTGTACGCGCACCCGAAGGTGGACCGCGATCCATCCAGGATCCGGTTCGTCGGACTCGGCGCGCACTCGCTCGACCTCGAGATCTTCGCGTACGTCCCGACCAGGGACTACGACGAGTTTCTCGCCGTACAGGAGGACATTTACCTGAGGATCATCGACATCGTCGCCGCGAGCGGCGCCGGGTTCGCGTTCCCGTCGCAGACCACCTATTTCGCTCGAGACGCCGGTCTCGACGCGAACAAGACCCGTGCCGCGGAAGCTCAGGTCCGTGAGTGGCGGGACACCGGCTCGCTGTACCTCCCCGACTTCCCGCGCGAGGTCATCTCGGCGCTCGACGACACGCTCGACTATCCGCCGCGCGGTGCGGCGACGGCCAGGGCCCGAGCATAGAAGCCAACACTATGTGACCGACGAACGCATCATCGATCTGACCGCGGCAGAGTTGAGGGTCAAGTTGACGGCACGCTTGGTGAGCAGCGGAATGTCCGTCGGGGGTCCGTGATGATCCGGCGGGCGGCACGCCGGCTGTTGGTCGGGGTGACGATCCTCCTCGTCGCCATCCAGCTTGTGCCGTACGGCCGCCGGCACGCGGGGCGGCAAGAGGGCGGGCAAGGGCGACGACTGAGATCCCGCGTGCGCACGTGAAGTTCGGGCTACTCGGGCTGTTCTTGACTAGCGATAGCTCTCTATGTTAGAGTTCGTTAGGACAGATCGGATCCCGTGGTGCATGAAGAGCACGATAGACCGACCACTAAGCGAGGGAATTGACGCCCTGACTCGGGCGGCAGCAAAAAGCCGAGCGCGTGCTGCGAGCTTCACACTGAGGGAACCGCCAGAGGCCCTGGCAAGGGGCGCGATACTGATTGCCATCGCCAGCGCCAGGGGCCTCGTCCTCAAGCTAGTAAAGGCTCGCCCCGAGCTCGCCACCGCCTCGCGCGCGACGGAAATACATCTGGAAGAGTTCGCGAGACGGCTCGCTGAGATTGACCTGCTCGCCGGCGAGATTGCCGAGAGCGTTCGTCACCCGACAGCCGCCCCACCCATGACTCAGCAGGAAGAGGATGTTCTTAAGAGCGGCGATTTGGACATCAGGCCGCTAGGAGCAGCGGAGCGGCCACTTCTCCAGCGGGCCACGGCGGAGTATGCAAGGCTGCTGAGTGAAAGCTATACCGTCCCCCAAACTGCCCATCTTCTCGCCGTCAACACCAGCCGTATTCGGCAACGCCTCACCGGTACGCCGCGAACGCTGTACGGCATCAAGCTCGGCAAGAGTTGGCGGATCCCGAAATTCCAGTTTCAACGTCGCGGACTCGTTCCAGGGATTCAGAGCGTCATAGCCCGACTCGCTCCGGATCTTCATCCCGTCGCTGTACATCGATGGTTCACGTCGCCTCATCCCGACTTGCTGTCCGCCGACGAGAGCGCACTTTCGCCGCTGGACTGGCTGAGAGTAGGAAATCCGCCTGACGCCGTCGCTGAACTGGCCGCCGATCTCTGACAAACCTCGGTGGCGAAGTTCCCTGAGCCTCCGCCAGCCGCCAGACTCGCCGGTCTCGCGCCCGATCAACGTGTATTGTCAGCGGGCGCGCGCGCCTGGCGAATCTACTTTCAAGGCGGCCCACACCCCACGGCGTGGAACGCCTTCCGTCACTACGGCCCGACAGCAGCGCGTTTCGATCATCACCTCACACCACCACACGTCCAGACAAGGAGAGTTCTCTATCTCGCGGAAAGTGCGCTGACCTGTTTTGCCGAAGTGTTTCAGGACATCAGAACCATCGATCGTTCTCGGCATGATCCGTGGCTTGTATGTTTCGAACTCCTCCGTCCGGTCATACTCCTTGATTTAGCGGGCCCTTGGCCTACGCAAGCCGGCGCCTCGATTGCGATTAACTCGGGGCCTCGTCCCCGCGCGCGCCGATGGTCTCAAGTCATCTACGATGCATACCCTGCTATTGAAGGGCTGCACTATGCTTCAAGTATGAACGCCAACCAGCCTGCGATGATGTTCTATGAGCGTGCCAGTACTGCCATGCCCCAGCGCCCACTCTTTCATCGTGCTCTCGCTGACCCCACGCTGACCCATGCGATCGCTCGGGCAGCTCAGCGTTTCAACTACGTGGTCGTGTGATCTCGTTGTCGCGTGCATGCTGATCGATCCCTGCCCGTGGTCGGCGCGGCTCGAAGAGGTGCGACTCAAGAAGAACTGACGGTCAGTCCTCCAGCAGGACGCAGTGGCGCGGCTCGACGCTCAGGTAGGGCTCGTCGTCCTCGCTCAGCGGATCCGCCGTCACCGCGCGCACGACCAGCGGCCGGCCATCCCAGTCCACGTGGTACTGCGTGAAGTCACCCTGGAACACCCGGCGCCGCACCCGCGCCGGCCACACGTTGAGGGGCGCGGCCGGCCGCTCGCGCGAGAGCCGGAGGTGCACGGTACGCACCGCGAAGAGCGGCTCGGCGCCGATCCGCCGGCCGTGGGCGCTGCCGTGGACCAGCGCGCCGCCGGGCGTCTCCAGGACGACCAGCCCGTCGCGCTCGAGATCGGGCCGGCGGCGGCCGCGGATCAGGTTGGCCGACCCCACGAAGTCGGCGACGAAGGTATTGCGGGGCCGGTCGTAGATCTCGCCGGGCGTGCCGACCTGCTCGATGACGCCGTCGCGCATGACGACGATCCGGTCGGAGATCGCGAGCGCCTCCTCGAGGTCGTGGGTGACGTACACCGAGGTGATCCCGAGCCGGTGCTGTAGCTCCTTCAGCTCGATCCGCATCTCGGCGCGCAGCTTGGCGTCGAGGTTGCTGAGCGGCTCGTCGAAGAGAAGCACCGCGGGCGAGAAGACGAACGCGCGCGCCAGGGCCACGCGCTGCTGCTGGCCTCCGGAGAGCTTGGAGGCGCTCCGGCGCGCGAGGTCGCCCATCTGCACGAGCTCGAGCGCCCAGCGCACCCGCTCCGCGATCTCGGCCTCCGGCAGCCGCCGCACGCGGAGGCCATAGGCGACATTGTCGAGCACCGTCATGTGGGGCCAGATCGCATAGGACTGGAACACCATCGAGAGGCCGCGCCGCTCGGGCGGTACGTGGACCCGCGGGGCGGTCCCGAACGCCACCGCGCCGCCGATCCGGATCTCGCCCGACTCCGGCTGCTCGAGCCCGGCGATGGCCCGGAGCGTCGTCGTCTTGCCGCAGCCGGAGGGCCCGAGCAAGGTCAGGTGCTCGCCCGCGGCGACGGAGAAGCTGACGCCGCGCACGGCGACGACCCGGCCATAGCGGACCACGAGATCCCTGACCTCGATGGAGGCCGTCTCTCCCGCGGGGGAAGGCGCGCTCACGCTCACTCGCCCGGGTGCTGCGAGACGCGATGGGCGACCGCGAAGAGGAGGACCAGGGCCACCGCCACGGCGAGAGTCTGGAGCAGCGCCATCGCCGCCGTGAGCTCGGTGCTGGTGGAGAACCAGGACTCGACGATGGCCGGGGTGATGACCTTGGCCTTGGGTCCCATCAGGAGGATCGACGCGCCGAGCTCGCGGACGCTCGCGATGAACAGGAGGAGCCAGGCGGCGATCAGGCCGGGGCGGAGCAGCGGCATCGTGACCGTGCGCATCCGGTAGCCCCAGGGCGCCCCGCACATCTGGGCGGACTCCTCGAGCGTCCGGTCGATCTGCAGCATCACGCCCGAGATCGTCCGGATGCCGAGCGGCAGGAAGACGGTCAGGTAGGCGATGAGGAGGAGCCAGAGCGTGCCGTAGATGGGGATCGGAAAGATCAGCCAGGCCCACAGCATGCCGAAGGCGAAGACGAGCCGCGGCACCGCCTGCGGGAACATCAGGACGTACTCGATGGCGCCCACGCCGGGCAGGCGGGAGCGGTAGAGCATCCACGAGAGGAACCCCATCAGGACGATGCCGACACTCGCCGTGCCCCCGCCCAGGAGCAGGCTGTTCCAGAGGGCCGAGCGTACCGCGTCCAGCGAGAGCGCGGTGGCGTAGTTCGCGAGCGTGAAGTTGGCGGCACGGGGGAAGGCGGTGGCGAGCCGCTGGAAGGAGGCGTAGCCCAGCGTCAGGACGGGCAGGACGACGGCGATGCCGAGGTAAGCGCCGCAGACGCCGAGCAGTGCCCAGCGCAAGGACCCCACGTCCATGACGCGGGGGCGGAAGGCCTTCCCCGTGATCGTCACGTAGCTGCCGCCGCGCACGACGCGACGGTAGACGTAGACCATCGCGAACATGAGGGCGAAGAGCGAGACGCCCATGGCCGCCGCCTGCGGGAAACGCGGGGGATACTGGGAGACGAGCTGGTACATCGCCGTCGTCACCACATAGAAGCGGCTGGGCAGCCCCAGCACCAGCGCCGCCGAGAACGAGCCCAGCATCTCGGCGAAGACGAAGATCGCGGCGCCGAGCACGCCGGGCATGACGAGCGGGAGCGTGATCCGCAGCATCGTCCGTGTCCGTCCCGCCCCCAAGACCTGCGAGGCCTCCTCCATCGCCGGGTCCATCGACTTCATCACGGCGCCGATCATGACGAAGGCGACCGAGCCCTCGAACAGCGCCATGACCCAGGCGATCCCGTAGGGCGTCGTCACGTCGATGAGGGGCGCGCTGCCGCCGAGGGCCCGCCACACCTGGTTGACGAACCCGCCGTTCGGCGCGCCGATGAGGCTCCAGGCGAGCGCGCCCATCAGCGGCGTCACGTAGTAGGGCAGGGCCATGAGCTGCTCGAAGGCGGCGCGCCCCGGCACATTGGTCCGCGACAGGATCCAGCCCATCACGAACCCGAACACGATCGCGAGCGCGGTCGCCACCACGGCGACGAGCGCGGTGTTCCAGAAGATATGGGCGTAGCGTGGGAGGTCCGCGTAGTTGCCGAGGCCATAGGCCTCGGGCGGGCGCGCCTGGGGGTCGCCGACGCTCAGCGAGGCCTGGATCAGGAAGACGATCGGGTAGAGGACGAGGACCGAGGCCGCGCCCCCGACGAGCAGGCTCGTGAGCCTCGGTCCCGGCAGCCGGAGGCGCGCGAGACGACCCACCGGGGGGCGCGTCCTCAGAGCCCCATGATCCCGTTCCACTCCTTCACGAACGCGCCGTGGCTGGCCTGGAAGTCGGCCCAGTCGCTCGGGTAGAGGAGCTTGAAGTCGGCGAGCCGCTTGCCCGTCGCCATCGGCGGTGCATCCGTGCGGAGCGAACCGTAGAGCAGGATCTTCTCGGTCTGGTACACCGTTTGGCCGCGGTTGGACAGCGCCCAGTCCACGAAGAGCTTCGCCGCCTCCGGGTGGGGCGACCGGTTGACGACCCCGACCAGGGTCGGCGACACGGGCAGCCCGTCGGGCGGGGCGACGAACTCGATGTCCGCGCCCTTTTCCTTGAACAGGACGTAGCCCGCGTACTCGGCGAGCGCGCACACCCGGTCGTCCCCCTTGGCGAGGCGGTCGAAGAGCTGGGCGCGCGAGTCGAACCCGCGGGGCCGCTGCTTGGCGAACTCCTGCCAGAAGTCGTTGCCGTAGAGCTTGCGGAGCATGTACCACTGTGCGTGCTGCATCCCCGACGTGGAGAGCTTGGCGCTGATGCCATCCTTGAAGGCCGGGTTGAGGATGTCCTTCCAGACCTTGGGCGCCTGCTCGGCCTTCACCCGACCGCGGTGGTAGGCGATTCCCGCGAAGGTCACCCCCGCCCAGGTGAAGTAGCCGGGAGGCGTGCTCTGGTACGGCGCCTTGTACGCGGCGTGCTCCGGCGAGATGTAGTGCTCGTAGCCGCCCTTCTTCTGGAAGTCGATGGCCGGCGAGACGTCGGAGAGCTGCAGCACGTCCACGAGGAAGCGCCCGGCCGAGCGCTCCGCCGTGATCTTCGCGTAGAGCGCCCCCGTCTGCGCCCGCACGTAGCTCGGCTTGATCTTCGGGAAGTCCTTCCGAAAGGCGTCGAGCAGCGCCGCGATTCCCGCCTCGCCGTCGTGGCTGTAGTAGACCACCTCGCCTTCCTGCTCGGCCTTGGCGAGGTCGGCGGACGTCATGAAGTCCAGGACCTTGGTGGGGCTCTTCGCGGGTGTCTGGGCCGAGGCGGATCCGGCCGCGCCGAGGATCGGTGACGCGACGAGGGCGGCGCCGGCCCCGAGGAATTCGCGCCGCGTGATGCTGATCGACGGAGAATCGGACATGCGGTGTCTCCCTTGTTCGGTGTCTGTCGGGTCGGGGCGCTGCCCCTTTGCATCACCCCGATCGGTCGTATGCGGCCGAGCATAGGCCGGGTCGCGCGCTACACGAATACCGGATCAGCCGCAGGCCAGGCCCGAACGAGCCAGCGCCTCCGAGGATGCGGGAGAACGGTCGTGCGAGTCAAGCGGCGCGTGCTCCTTGCCATGCTCGCGACGATGCGCCCGAGCTCATCCGGCGCTGGTAGACTCACCTCGGGTTATGTGGTCCGGGGGGCGAGGCCGACGGGTGTCGCGAGTCGACAAAGGCATCGCCGCGCGGTCGTGAGGCCGACATCGATGACGGACAGGAGGAAGCCTGCGGGGTCGAAGGGTTTCTGGCGCGGCTGCGAGACGAACTGGTCGCACGCACCTACCGGCCGCTGCGGAACCGGCGCGTCGATCCTGCGCGGCTGGGTGAACTACTTCCGGATCGGGAACGCGGCCCGGTGCTTTGCCTGCGCCCCGTGCAAAGAAGACGAGCAGCGGCCTCGCGTACCGAGCACCACCCGGCTCAGCTCAGGTCCCGGCCAACAGGTAGGCTTCTGGCGTGGCGCCCGAGGCCTTGGTCGCTCGCTCGTGCCAAGGCTCCGCGCAGCTACCCTCCCAGAACCCGAGCTCAGGCAGGCGAAGCTCGTGCCGGCGCTGCACTCCGACTGCTCGGAGCGCGCAGCGTGCTACTGGATGGGATTCCGCTGAGCCGGCGTCAGCTGTGCTTTCCAGAACTCTGGGAGATTCTGAACCCAGCCGTTGTATGGTACTGGGATCGCCAGCACACCCTGGCCCCCTTCTCCCTTGTTCCCGACAACAGAATCGTCCACGGCGGTGTTCGCATCCCTGACCAGGAGGATTCTCCCGACAATGCTGGCGTCCGACGCGTCCCCATCATTGTTCGGGTCCGGGTCGACCACGATCAAGTCATTGGAGAACTTGCTGGCGACATATGCGTAGTATCCGCCCCCCTTCTTCGCGCCGAACTGGACCCCGTGGCATCCGGCGTCACAGGACAACATCGCGACGATGGCGTCCCGGACAGGATCAATGATGGTGATCGTTGCGGTCAGAGTATTCGCGGTGACCATGAACTTGCCGTCCGGGCTGACCGGTGTCTGGATCGGCAAGCCACCGACCGGCCCCGTAATTGCTCCCGTGACGGGATCATAGTTCGCGAGCAAGTCGATCGTTCCGGTGGCCGCTCCAGTACTGGTCTGGATTACGGTCAAGGTGCTGTCGAGGAAATTGGCGACGTAGTACTTGCTGGAATCCGGCATCATTCCAGTCGCGATCGGATGCGACCCGGCGGGAACGATCGCGGCAAGGGAATCTGTGGGAAAGTCGAAGATGCTGGAATCGGCCGAGAACGCATTGGGGGTGACCATGGTGTGTCCATCGTGACTCATCCAATGGGCGTGCGGGTTCCCTCTGCCGATATCGATTGTTCGCTCCACCGAGCGGGCCAGGGGCGAGAGCTCGACCACCGACTCGCTGTTATCATTTCCGTTGAGCGTGACGTGCACCTGATCGGTATCCACCCTGGTCATCACGTGTGCGGGCGCCTCGCCAACATCGATGTTGTCCACCAGCCGTCCAGTCGCCCTCTCGAACACCGCTAGTTTCCTGTCGAACCACTGAGTTTGAAAGATCACCGTTTGGTTCCGATCGGTCCACATGTTGTGGGGATTGTTCATCTTGATCCGCGGCAACGCGAACTTCTTTGTGACCTTCCAGGACGTGGCATCCACCGCCGTCGCCGTCCCCGGCTTCTCTTTCCCCGCCGTCAACTCGAATTGCGTGTCGACCCAGACCTCTCCGACGCCCGGCGTAGTCGGATTCGCTAACGGCGGGAGGACAAGGTTGTTTCCATATCTTGCCTCCAGTACGCTCTTCAGGTTCACTATGACGCCCCCGGTGATGCGCACATCGACGCTCGGATAGGTCACGTGCCACGTGTGGCTCGGGTTGGAGCTCGAGGCGAAGTCTTGCCAGTTGGAAGGGTTCGTGGCGATGAAGAACAGCCGCAAGAGCCTGGTGGCGAGGTCGCTGCTGGTTGGAACCGTGCGGCGATTGATGAGGGTAATGTTTTCCCCGAGATCGAGTCCCGGCGTCGCTGGATCATCAACAATCACCGCCGCCAGCATGTAGGGGTGTATCTTGCAAAAAAACACATACAACCCGGGAGTGGTCAGCACGACCTCCCCGCTTGTGCTTGACGGCGTGTCAAACGGCATTCCCGGCGCTCCCGTGGGCCAGAGTAACGTCGTCATCGTGTGCACCGTCTCCGACTTGTGGCTGAATCTGATTTGCGTCCCGGGATTCACCACGGCGAGGGATTGTGTGCCCGCGATCGCGCCCGCGGTGTTCTTGAACCATCTCCCGGGCTCGTCGGTCATATCAAACTCGACCCGGGTTCGATCTGCCCGTGCATTGTTTGTTCCTGTGAACACTCCCGCCACCAGTACCACCGAGACAACGAATATCAGATGCGTCCGAAGCGAAAATCTCTTCATGTTGCACTCCTTTTCTTCTCGCGCAGAAGTTCCTGTTGCGCAGGGAAAGTGATGGGACAGACGCATCCGCCGCCTCTACCCTCCGCTGCATCCCCAGAGAGTTCGCCCTGCGCTAGATGGAAGTGGCGCTGGACCAGACTTCGGGCATGGCTATTTCTCCTCTTATGGTCAAGGGAAATGCGCTCGAGTCGCCTGACGACCTGTCAACGACCAGGGAAGGATGTCGCGACGCGACAGGACTTCAGACTCTGCCGCGTGGCGGAGGAAGGAGATTGGCGGCTAGAAGACTCCGCGGCCGGGGAGGCGGAAGGCGGGAGGCCTGAAACGCGAAGGACGCGCAAGTTCCCCGCGGCCCTTGCGGGTGTTACGCGGTTGATCGAGAGCCGGAAACATAGGTCGCTATACCGTTACGACCGCGAGGCTAGATCGGCTCCGGCGGCGCTGTCAAGGGATAATTACGAGGACCACGCGCGGCAGCTGGCGGCGCGCGAGGGGCGGCCGTACTGCCCTTCACGCTGACCGGCAAGATCCAGCGCCACGTCCTCGTCCGGCAGGTCCTGGAGCGTCGCGCGGTCAACTCACACCACCATGAGGTGACGCGTCGAGGTCCACGACGAAGCAGCTTCCCGACGGCTGGCGGGCCAGGTACCGCGCATCGCCGCCGTGCCGGCGCGCGATCTGGCGCACCAGCGCCAGCCCCAATTATGTAAAGCAGTCCGGGCACCAGGGTAAGGGACAACGTATAGAGGATCTTGACCCAGAGTTCGATGTCCCCGTGCACGACGGCTGCGTTCGCCTGGCCGAGGCGCTCTCTTCCGGTCCGTCAGGGACGCCGGGGATTCGGGAACGGCTCAGCGAGAACGCGGTCGATCACAGCACCGAGGGTTGGCTCACCGGCGTCGGCGAACTCGTAGCGGGCCCGCATCACCGGCTTGTCGAGTCGGACCAGCGCCGCGAGGTCGATGGGTATGGCTGCGACGATCGTCGTCAAGGAGCGGGCAGACGGGTGCTGCGTGAATTGCGTGGAAGGGCCAACTGGGGAGTTAGCGGCGCGACTTGCCGGCCATCGCCCGCTTGTAGGCGGCTAGCGCGAACTCGTGCTCGATGTCACCGGGTGGGCACGGATTCCTCACGATGAGGCTCACCCCGGTGCGCTTGTGGCGCATGGATCCGTCGGGCTGGAGCTCCCACGCGTCGAGAGCCGAGGACCGGGGGGCCAGGGCGTCGCGCTTGATGGACTCGGTGAAGGCCTTGTCGCGGGCCTCGGGGAGCCCGGGCCGATTGATGAGATTCAGGATCACGGAAGGGGGCTGCTGAGCCGGTGCCGGCTGGCCGGCTTCTTCCGCCCGCGCCGCGCCGCTCATCATCAGCCCGGCGGCCGCGACCAGCATCCCGCCTGTCAGGAAAGAGCGCTCGATCATGCAGCACCTCCTGGCCTCCATCATACCCCTCCGTTGGAGGATGAGGGAATCGAATTCTCCCTCCCGGTGAGGGATGCTTCGCATCGATCGTGGCGGCGGTGCGCCAAGGCGGGCGATCTAGGCGAACATGGGCAAGTTCCTCACCTAATCGGGAGTGCGTATTTCTGAGGGCAACGACTTCTCCGGATGACGGTAGACTGTGCCCCTGAAGGAGATCCTGCCGTTCATGTTGAAGGTGAATGCCGGCGCCTACTCCTTCGCCAGGCTCGTGGGCCGGGAAAACGTCATCGCCGGGTCCGACTGCGGGTTCTCCTCGCGGGCCACCTATGGCGACGACGCAGCTCTGGCGGTAAGCCTCGCTCAGTCGCCGTAGCCGACCAGCTCGACGTAGCCCTGGCCGGAGATCGGGCCGCGGCCGGCCGAGCCTTGGATGCGCACGGCGCCTTCCCAGTAGCGCGTGCCGACGATCAGCTCTTGCTCGGCCAGGCGCGGCGCGATCTCGAGGCGAAGGTCGGCACCGGGAATGGCCAGACGCCAGCGGCTCGGGTAGCGCACGCGGCTGGCGGGGCTCGTCCAGTGATCGAGCACCTCGATCGTCACGTCTTGGTGCGCGAGAGGTCGCGTGGCGCCGTCGGTGGCGATCAGGGTGCCCGCGCTGCGCAGGTCGGCCGAGCCGTCGCGGCGGCGGAGTTGATAGACCATGACCTCGCGCCCGTCGTCGAGCTGGAGCGCCAGCCAGTCCCAGCCGACCAGGCCCCTTCCGAGCGCGCTGGTGCTCCACTCGCGGTCCATCCAGGCCAGGCCCGAGACGTCGAGCGACTCCGCGCCCACGCGCACGGTGCCGCGCGCGGGCATCCGCGTGAAGGAGTAATAGTAAGACGCGTTGCCCGGCTCGGGACCCTTCGGGCTCCATCCGCGATCGCCCTGGAGCACGACGGGCTTGCCGCGCTCGAGGACGAGGTCGACGGCGATCTCACCCTCGGCGGCCCGTAGCCGAACGGGAAATCCCTCGGCGGCTAGGCTTTCGGCCGACCAGTCCTCCAGCCAGACGCGGAACGGGCGCGCGCGGGCACCGGCCAGGCCGAGGGCTTCGCGGCTCAGGCGGCTCGCCGCGTGAAAGCGCCCGCCCGCCGTGTCGGTCAGCGCGAAGTGGGCGAGGTAGAGTTGGCGCGCTCCCCAGGCCGAGGCCCGCGGGACCATGGGGCCTCGCTCCGGCGGGGCCAGCGCCGTCCGGAAGAACGTGAGTTGAAGGCCCACGTGGCGCCCGGTGGCCGTCTCGAGATTGCCCGTGTAGTACCACCACTCGGTGCGAAACCCCGGATGCGGCCCGTGATCGTCGGGGAATGCGAGTGGCCGTGGCCCGAGCGCTCGGTCGAATCCGGCGACATCGTCCGAGCCGAGCGCGTCGCCCACCGCGAGCGTCGCGCGGGGGACACGGGCCCGCGACGCGGCGCCATTGCCCGGCGACCGCAACGCGAAGGCCCCGATCGCGATCGCCGTGGCGAGGGCAATCGCGATGGCGATCACGCCCCGCCGTCGCCTACTCATCCCTCAACGCGTCGGCGGGCAGCGCAGTGGCCATCTTCCACGCGGGGTAGAGCCCGGCCAGCACGGCCGCCAGCACCGACAGAGCCACGCCCTGGACCAGGATCGGCGGCGAGAGGTCGATGGGCATGGTCCAGCCGAAGGACCGCCGGTTGATGACGAAGACGAGCACCCAGGCCAGGAGCAGGCCACCGGGCACCGCGAGCACACCGGCCAAGAGGCCCATCAGGCCGGTCTGAGCGGTGACGAGGAGCCACACCTGCCTCTGGGTCAGGCCGAGCGCCCGGAGCACGCCGATCTCGCGCGCGCGCTCGAGCTGGAGCGCCATGAGAGCGGCGAGCATGCCGATGAAGGCGACGGCGACGGTGAGCGTGCGCAGGACGCCGGTGATCGCGAAGGTGCGATCGAAGATCCGAAGCGAGGCTTCACGCAGCGCGCGGTTGGAGCGGACGAGGACGTCCTGGCTGCCCGCGGCGCGCTCGCGCAGAGCAGCCATGACCGTGTTCGTGTCGACGCCGGGCGCGACCTCGAAGGCGAGGCCCGAGATCCGGCGGTCGTCCCAGAAGCGGTCGTAGGTCTGACGGCTCATCACCACCACGCCCGCGCTCGAGCCGTAGTCGTAGAACACTCCGGCCACCGGAAAGTCTCGCTCGCCCCGGTCGGTGCGCAGTCGCACCGCGCCGCCGGTGCGCGTGCCGTGGCGATTGGCGTAGGGCTCGGAGACGATCACCGTGTTGCCGGCGGCCCCCCAGACGGCGTCGGAGCTTCCCTCTCGGAATCGCCAGCGCGGAGGGCGCGCAGGGTCGACATCGAGAGCGATCACCTGGACGGCACCGCGGCGGCTGGGCACGAGGACGGCGCGCGACGTGCTCGTGTGGGCCACGCCAGGCGTGGTGCCGAGCCGCGCGGCGAGCGCGGGGTCGAGCGTGGCGTCCGGGCGATTGCCGACGAGGGTCGGCGCGGAGACGTAGATGTCGGCGCGCAGCGTGCCTTCGAGCCAGCGCACGACCGCCTCGCGGAAGCTGGCGATCATCACGCCGACGCCGATGGCCGCCGCAACCGCGATCATCAGCGCGGCGATGGCCACCGAGGTGCGGGAGAGCGCCGCGACGATGCCCCGCGTGGCCAGCCGCCCCAGGAGCCCGAATGCCGAGCCGGCGACGGGATGAAGCAGACGCAGCAGGGCCACCGCGGCGCTCGGAGCGACGAGGGCGCAGCCGATCATCACGATGAACAGACCCGCGAAGCCGCCGGCGATGCCGCCCTCGGGCCAGGCCAGCAGCAGGGCGCCGCCGCCGCCGAGCCCCAGGCCCAGCCAGGTCGCGCGAGTCACCGCACGCCGCGTGCTCGTCTCGAGCGCGGCCCGGCTCATCACCACGCGTGGCGGCGCGCCCGTCGCCTCGAGGGCGGGGCCGATCGCGGCCAGGATGGTGGCGCCCATGCCGAGCAGCACGCCCTTGCCCAGCGTGAGAGGATCGAGGGCGACGTCGCGAACCGAGAGCACGAAGTAGAGATCGTTGATCGTGCGCGTCACCAGGCCGAGCAGTCCCCGCGCCATGCCGAGACCCAGCAGGAGACCCGCCGCCGTGCCCACCGCGCCGACCATCAGCGCCTCGCTCATCACCAGCGCGAAGATCTCGCCTCGCGTCACGCCGATGGCGCGGAGCGAGCCGATGAGCGGCCGCCGCTGCACCACCGAGAAGGCCGTGGTCTGGTAGATGAGGAACATCCCGACCACCAGCGCCAGCAGTGAGAGCGCGGTCAGATTCCACTGAAAGGCTTGGATCATTTGCGCGGCGGCGCCGACGCGCGCTCCGGCGGCCACCAGCTCCGCCCCGGGCGGCAGGGAGCGGGCAATGCGGGCGAGGAGCGCGCGACCCGCGCCGTCGGCGCCGACGATGAGATCGATGCGGCTCAGCCGTCCGGCCGCGCCGAAGATCTCCTGGGCGGTGGCGATGTCGGTGACGAGCAGTCCGTCGAGCGCCTGGCCGCTCGTCCGGTCGGCGGGCTCGAGGATCCCCGCGACGGTCAACGTTCGGCGCGTCCCGGCGATGCGCACGCTCAGTTGGTCGCCGACCGCGAGACCGAGCTCGCGCGCGCTGGGCCGGGCCATGAGCACGGTGCCGGGCCGCGTGATGAGGGTCGCCAGTGTGACGAGGGAGTCGCGCAGCACCGTTTGAGGGCGCTCGCCAGCCGCGCCGGGAGAGTCTGTTCGCGAGGGCGCCGAGGGCTTGCCGTCCTCCGCATTCAGATAGGGACGGAACGGCGCCTCGGCGAATGGGTCGACGCCGAGCACCGAGAAGGTCCGGCCAGGGTAGTCGGAAGCGGCGACGTCTCCCGTGAGAATCGGCGCCGACGCCCGCGCGCCCAGATCCACTCGCAGTTCGCGGTAGAGCTCGTCGGGAAGTCCGGACGGGCCGCCCACGATCTGGTGAGTGGCCCGTCCGGCGACCGCCTCCGTGGCGAGCGCGAAGGCGCGCTGCGCGCTCTCGTTCGCCAGGTCGATCGACACGGCGACGGCCACGCCGAGCGCGATACCGAGCACGGCCAGGCCAAGTTGCCACGGATGCCGCCGGAGCTGCCGGAACGCGATGCGGGCGAGCTGGCGGGTCATCCGGCGGTGCTGGGCGACGGCGCCGTCTGCTCCACGAGCTGGCCGCGCTGAACGGCGAAGATACGGTCGGCAAGGCCGATCACCTCGCGGCTATGCGTCACCATGATCACCGTCTTGCCGGACTCCCGCGCCAGCGTGTCCAAGAGCTCGAGCACGGCCGCCGCCGTCTCCGCGTCGAGAGTGCCGGTGGGCTCGTCGGCCAGGATCAGGGTGGGGTCGTGGACCAGCGCGCGGGCAATGGCCACCCGTTGCTGCTCGCCTCCCGACAGCCGCTCCGGGAGGCTTGCCGCGCGGCCGCTGAGCCCGACGCGATCGAGGAGGGCGCGTGCCCGAGCCCGGCCCGCGGCATCGAGGCCGCCATTGAGATCGAGCGGCAGCAGCAGGTTCTCCTCGACGGTGAGAAGCGGGATCAGGTTGAAGAACTGGAAGACGAAGCCGATGCGGCGGCGTCGGAAGCGCGTGCGCGCGTCCTCGCCGAGCGCGGTGAGGTCGGTGCCGTCGACGAGCACGCGCCCCGATGCCGGGCGGTCGATGCCGGCGATCAGGTTGAGCAGCGTCGACTTCCCCGACCCGCTCCGCCCGACGAGCACGGCGATCTCGCCCGGCTCGATGGTCACCGAGATGTCGCGCAGCACGGCGCGGTCGGAGTCGCCTTCGCGGTAGGTCTTGCTGATGCGTTCGAGCTCCACGGCGGGACAGGCCATTCCCGGCCATTGTACAGCGCCCGTGTCCCTGCCGCAGCCTGGCAAGCGTTCCGTCTCCTGGCGGACTCCGGTCGCGCCCCTTGCGGGCCGCGCGGGACTCAGTTTAGTCGCGTGGCGTCAAGAGGCCGGAACGCTGTAGTCGTAATCGGGCCGGCATGCGCGCATGATCGCGCGCATGTCCTGCCTCAGCTCCTCGTTGGTGGGACGTCCCACGAACCACCAGCCGTTGTACACGCGGTGAATGGTGAGGTCAGGGGCGAGGGAAAAGGTGTACGGCAGGGCCACCAGGCCGTGGCGAAAGCCCGGCGCCGTCTGCTCCACGATGTCGAGGCGGGTGATGGCCTTGCGCTCGTGATCGGAGAGAAACGTAAAGGTGGCGCCGAGGCCCGTGCGGAAGGCGGCGGTGACCTCGGGCGGATCGGTGCTCACCACCGCGAGGTGACAGTAGTTCACGGCCAGCTCGTCCTGCAGCTCGGCGTGGTGCCGCAACTGGCACACGCACTTCGGTCACCAGTAGCCGCGATAGAAGGACACGATCAGCGGGCAGCCCACGGCCAGCGTCGAGAGGCGGACGTTGTCCCCGCGATGGTCAGGCAACTCGAGATCCGGAAAGCGACCGCCTACGACGAGATCCGCGTGCATGTGAGGCCTCCAGGCGCATCGGGCGCACAAGACCGATCCTCTCTCTCTCTAGTCTCTCAAGATCTTGTCTCCAATGACTTTGTACTACGAAAGGTTTGTAGTACGCTCGGGATGTGCCTTCTCTGCGCCTGCTCGACCGGACTGATGAGCTCAAGCGCCTCGCCGGGGCCTGGACGTTGGCCCGCCGCGGACAGGCCCAGCTCGTCGTGCTCTGGGGGCGCCGCCGGGTCGGAAAGACCTTTCTCCTCTCCCACTTCGTCGGGGGCAAGCGCGCCGTCTTCTTCGGCGCCACCCAGCAGGCCGAGACGGTGGAGCTAGCGCGGCTGGCCGAGGCCGTGCGGCGCGATCTCGGTGATCGTGAGGCCGACCTCGCCGGCGGAGCCTTCAACGGCTGGGAGGCCGCCCTCCGCTTTTTCGCCGCTCTCGCGACGAGCAAGCCCCTCATCGTTGTCCTGGACGAGGTTCCATATCTCTTTCTCCCGCGGCTCGATCCCGCAGGTTACCTCGAGGCCTATGCCGCGTGCGGTGGTTATCCCCTCCACCTCCTCGCCTGGGACCAGTCGGCCAGCACCGAGCAGAACCTCGAGCGTCTGGGCGGCTCCGCCGGCGGGATCCTCCTCGAGGACGCGGCAAGCATCATGAGCGACGAGCTCGCGGAAGCGCGCGGCTACGCGCGAATCCTGGCCGCGATCGGCCGCGGCCGTACGCGATACGCCGAGATCGCCGGAGAGGCTGGTCAGCGCGTCGAGTACCCGCTAGAGGTGCTCGCGCGCTCCGGGTTCGTCGCCAAGGTCGGCCCGGTAGGAGCGCCCCGAGCGAGTCGCACCATCTACATGATCACCGACCCCTATCTGGCCTTCTGGTTTCGCGTCCTCTACTCGGACCTCGCTCTCATCCACGGCGGCCAGGGCCGCGCCGTCCTCCAGCGCGCCCGACCTCGATGGCACAGCCACCTCGGGCAAGTCTTCGAGGACGTCGCCCGCGCCCATGCCCAGCGTCTCGTGGCGACAGGCGAGCTCCCGGCCGATCTGGTCATCGGGCGGTGGTGGGCAGTGACGGGCGAGCCATGCGAGGTGGATGTGCTCGGGCTGCGGGGCTCGCGCACGGCGCTGCTTGGCGAGGCCAAGTGGCAGGCCCACCCGCTCGACACGCGGGACCTGGAAGCCCTCCGCCGGAAGACGCCGCGAACTCCTGAGCCCATCGACGCCCCGCTCTACTTGCTTTGGGGCCGGGCCGGGATCACTGCCGATGTCCGGCGAGCTGGGGCCCAGGGATTCGACGCGAAGGCAATGTTGCAGTGAGGAAAGGCAGACAGCGGCAAGCTGTAACGGCAGAGCGATCAACTCCCGCCCTTGGGCCGGATCTCGTAAATGGCCTCGGGCAGCGCCGGGCCATCCTTCCCAGCTCGCGCCAGGCACTCAAGCATGGACCGCCCGTCGTCGGGCCCGTTGGACCAGAACGTGATCCGCCCATCGAGCTGCACAATCCTGATGTCCGAGCCGGTCACCTGGCTGCGGCAAGCCGCCCAGCGGCTCCACGCATCGTCCTGAGCCGGGGTGTTCTTCAGCGCGGCGCAGTCGGCCATAGCCAACGCGAGGAAAATCGACGTCGAGGCCAGCCAGCGGCGAAGGGCGAAGTCACACGGCATGTCGGGGACCTCCTCAGGTCAGCGGTTCGGATGTAGCTCGGCGAACCGCTTGTTTCATACCACTGGTGGGTCAGGCAACATGAACGCCGTCCGGCGGCGGTCGCCTCGTCCGTAGATCGCATCCTCCCTCGTCCGTTGTGTGTGGCAGCGCGTGGCACACGGACCCTGTTCAACTGCGCGGCCTCGGAGCTCCCGCGTTCTGGATGCCGCCGCGTTCCTCGGCAGCCACTCGAGCGCCCTCCTTCAGCCCGTCCGGTGGATTGACGACGAGCCGCTCCCGTCCCGTCAGACCCGAGAGGACCTCGACGGACTGCCCGAGGTCGCGGCCCAGCTGCACGTCCTGGTAGTGCACGGTGCGATCGTCCCGCACGGTCAGCACCTGCGGGCCCGCCGCCCGCGCGATGAGCGCGGTGGCGGGAATCAGCCACACGGTGTCCGCCGAGACGATGCGGAATTTGACCCCGGTCACCGGACAATGTCAACTACGCTCATGCTCACGCTTCATCGACCAGAGTGAAGCACGCCTGCATCTCTTCGTACGAGCGCAAGGGCCGATCGACAACTGCTGCCAGCGCCCGCGCGTGCCGGGCCGAAACACACGGTCTTGATATAAGGTACGTGATACCTTATATTTGTTCGGGATGCCGCGTGCGACCCCGATTCTCCGGGAAAAGGTGATTGACGAACAAGGAAACATTCTGGAACTGGTGATCTGGCGAGTACCTACGACGCCAGCTAGCCCGAGCGGCGTGAGATATAGGCTGGCGCTCGTGCGCCGGGGTGAAGAGAAGCCAGCTGTCCTCTACGACAACCACTCGCCGAAGGGGCACCACCGGCACGTCGAGGGCGTTGAGGAACCATACAGGTTCTCCGGCACCGACCAGCTCCTTGCGGATTTCACGACCGACGTGCGACGGACCTTGGGAGACGACACATGGCCAAGACGCTAACGATCCAGATCAAGTCCGCTGGTGAGGCACTCGAGGGGTTCCGCGACACCTTCAAGACAGTTGAGGCGGGTCGGCGGATCAGTCGACGCGAGGGGATCTACTTCACCAGCATCGAGGCCGCGCGGAACCTCCTCACCCCCCACCGGCTCGCGCTTCTCCGTGCGGTTCGATCCGGCCGCCCAGGCTCAATCTACGAGCTTGCGAAGATGGTCAGCCGCGACTTGAAGAACGTGCAAGACGATCTCCGGCTGTTGGAGAGCTACGGGCTAATCCGGATGGCCGATGGAACGCGCTCGGGCAAACGCCGAGTTCGAGTACCGCACGCTGTGTTCGACCAGATCGAGCTGAAGATCGCCATTTAGGAAGATGGCGGGTGGAATAAGCCCGGACCGGCCGGATGCAAAGACGAGCCGGTGAATCCGAGTGACGAGCGGCGCGGTCGATGAGCTGGCCCGATCCCGTCCCATTCCGGGTGCGCCGGGAACGGCATTTCGGGAACCGCATCGTCACCTGCTTCGCCGACCGACCGCCGCATCTCGACGCGCTCTTCCGCGAGGCCTTGGCGGCGCGTCCCGGAGCTGAGGCGCAGGTCCTCGGCGGGGAGCGGGTTACCTACAAGCATCTCGACACGCAGGTGGACCGGATCGCCGGCCGTCTCGCCGCCCTGGGTGTCGCCAAGGGCGATCGCGTGGCCCTGTCGCTGACGAATCGGCTGGAGTTCCTGCCCCTCGTGCTCGCCTGTGCTCGTCTCGGCGCGATCTCGGTGCCGCTCAACGTCCGGATGCGGCGACCCGAGAACGATCATGTCCTGCGCGATTCAGGCGCGAAGGTGCTGGTCTACGAGGCGGCGGGCGCCGAGGAGATCCCCGATGGCCTGCCGGACCTGGAGCATCGGTTCAGCTGCGGCGGCCAGTTGCAGGTCGCGTGCCCCTTCGGGGACCTGCTGGTGCCCGGCGCCCCGCCGCCGGCGACGGCGATCACCGAAGAGGACCCGTGCGCCCTGCTCTACACCTCCGGCACGACCGGCCGGCCGAAGGGTGCCATCCTCACCCATCTCAACGTCGTGCACTCCGCGATGCACTACCAGGTCTGTTTCCGCTACCGCGGCGGCGAGCGGGCCATCCTCGCCGTGCCGGCGAGCCACGTCACCGGGCTTGTCGCCGTGTTCGCGGCGATGCTGCGGGTGGGCGGATGCACGGTCGTGATGCCGGCCTTCAACGCGCGCGCCTTCCTCGAGCTCGCCGCGGCCGAACGCATGACCAGCGCCATCCTCGTGCCGGCCATGTACAGCCTCTGCCTCATGGACCCGGAGTTCGATCGTTTCGATCTCTCGGTCTGGCGTATCGGCGGCTATGGCGGCGCGCCGATGCCCGAGGCGGTCATCGCGGAGCTTGGCCGCCGGCTACCCGCGCTGACGCTCGCCAACGCCTATGGCGCGACCGAGACGACGTCTCCGGCGACGCTGATGCCGCCGGACCAGACGGCGACCCACGCCGACAGCGTCGGCCGCGTGGTGCCCTGCGGCGAGCTCGCCGTCATGGACGAGTCCGGACGCGAAGTGCATCCCGGCCAGTCCGGCGAGATCTGGATCAAGGGCCCCATGGTCGTGCCGGGTTACTGGAACAACCCGCAGGCAACGGCGGTGGCCTTCGTCAACGGATTCTGGAGATCGGGCGACGTGGGTTCCATGGACGCCGAGGGCTACGTTCGCGTGTTCGACCGTTTGAAGGACATGATCAACCGCGCGGGATACAAGGTCTACTCGGTCGAGGTGGAGAACGTCCTGATGGCGCACCCCGATATCGTCGAGGCCGCCGTCGTGGGCCGACCCGACCCGGTGCTGGGCGAGCGCGTGCATGCCGTGGTCGTTCCCCGTGCCGACGTCAACGCCGCCACGCTGCCGGGGGCGCTCAAGGCCTTCTGCGCGCAGCGCCTGTCCGACTACAAGGTGCCGGAGACCTTCACGGTCGTGCCCGGGCCGCTGCCGCGCAATGCCAACGGCAAGCTCCTCAAGACGGAACTGCGGGCGCACCTCCCGGATCCCATGGCACCGGGGGCGGGCCGCTGACCATTCAGCCTGAGAGCTGGTCTCGCGCTTCGCGGGAATCGCTGGGGCGGGGACGCACCCCGGTCGTACCCCTTACCCTTCTGGAGCGGTGCGGTCCTCATCCGTTTGTCCACGGCGGTGATCTCGAGAGGATCAGGGGCAGCATGGCCGCTCCGACGTACCGGTCGGCGTAGTTCAGGACGTTCAGGCCGGTCAGAACGCCCAGGGCCGCGGGAGCGGACCGCACCCTTCCCGGATTGTCCACGCGCGCTCAGCCCCCGGGCGCGTCCCGCGAGGCGTCGGCGGCCTCCACGAGACTCGCGAGGGCCGTGAGCTCCTCCACCAGCGCTTGCCGGCGCGCGATCAGGCGCCGGCGCAAGTCGCGGTCGACGAGGAAGCGCAGGAATGCCCGCGTCTCACGGGCGACGCGACTCAGGCGCTCTTGCCAGCCGAGAGCAAAGAAGCCGGTCGGGAGGAGGACCGCGAGGAGGACCGCGAGGGCCCAACCCCCGCCCAGCGTCCACGCGGCCCAGCCCTCCACGCTCCAGCACAGTGGGTAGAGCAGGGCCCCGGCCACGATCTTGTCAGTGGCCTCCTCCTCCGCCGAGCGACGGAGCACTCGGACCGCGCCTGCCGTCAGCCCGTACGGGACCGCGTGCAAGAGCATCCCGCACAGCGCCAGAGGCAGGCCCAGGAGGAGTGAGAGTCCTTCACGCACGGCCCAGCGGAGCACGACGCCGGGCGGATACGATCCGCCGAGCTCACGGTCCGAGGCGCCGAGGAGCTCGAGGTCCTTGCTGTAGACCTCGAGCCGCCGGCGCAGCGCGGCCAGCCGATCGGGAGCGCGCTGCTGCAGCTGCCGGTGCACTCGCGCCACCTGCTGGATTGCCGTGACCCGCGCGGTCTCCTCCGCAACGGAGGCGGGCGCCTGCCCGCGCCACAGCGCCTCGGCCACCCGAAAGAGCCTGAGCGTCTGGCGGTCATCGGCCTCGATGATCTGCCGGCGTAGCGCCTCGTGCAGCCGGTCGGTCAACTCGCGCACCGCTCGCTCCGGCTCCGCGCGGTAGAGCGTCATGTACTCGTCGGTGGGCACCGGCGGGCCCACGAGCACGAGCGCCCAGCCTGTCCGGAACGTGCCGGGCTCGTGAAAGACCAGTCCCACGGGCAGCAGGGTGACCGGTGTCTCCTCGGTTGCCGCGCCGAGCAGCATCCGGGCCGCCCCCGTTCGCAGCGGCAGGAGCACGGGCTCGGGCTGGGTCCTTCCCTCGGGGAAGAGCAGCAGCGCTCCGCCGCGTGAGAGCATTCCCGAGACGGCGCCGAACATCGCGTCATTCCGCGCGGGGTCGCCGATGCCCTCCTGACGGCGCAGAACCGGGAGCGCGCCGAGTAGCCTCAGGAACGGCGCGATGAGCGGGTTGCGGAAGAGCGGGGCGGCCGCCAGGACCACGAGGGAGCGCGGAACAGCCGTCATGACGAGCATCGGGTCCACCAGCGAGTTGTGGTGGTTGGCGGCGATGATCACCGACCCCCGGACCGGGATGTGCTCGCCACCGATGATCTCGATCCGCCGGTAGAAGAGGCTCAGCAACAGGCGGGCGAGAGCGCGGATGATCCGGTAGGCCATGGCCGATTCAGGGATCCGCGGTACCCGTCCGCCGTTCGGAAGCGGGCTGTGCGCTGCGGTCGCTCGCGCAGGCACCGGCGCTGCCTTCGAGCGCGGCGCCGGCGAAGTGAGCATCGATCTCGAGGACGCGAAGCCTAGAGACGTCACCCAACCCCCGAAAGAGTTTGGCAAGAATCTCCGTTTCAGCTCGCTTCATGGCCTCCTCGTTCCTGAACGTCGTGGGCGGCTTCGTCCGGCCGACCGGGGGGACGATCCGGCTCGAGGGCCGGGAGATCCAGGACCTGCCGCCCCATCGCGTGGCCACGCTGGGGGTGGGGCGCGCGTTCCAGTTCGTCGAGCTCTTTCCGCACATGACCGTGCTCGACAACCTGATGCTCGGGCGGCACCGGCCCATGCGCGCCGGCCTGCTGGCCGGTGCGCTCTACCTCGGCCCCTCGCGCGCGCTCGCGACCGAGTATCTCGCCGCGCGTTCGAGTGGTGACGCTGTCACCCGACGATGGCGCGCGCGACTGCGCGCGGCGTCAGACGCGCGGATCCCGAATCCAGCCGACGATCGCTTGCGCGAGCACGCCCTCGTGCTTGGCGAATCCGTGGGGCGCCTCGGGGATGACGATCCCGGTGAACGAACGCGCGCGTGTCGCGTTCCGGCGGAAGGCCTGGATGAGCGCCTCCGGCCGCCGGTCCAGAAACTCGTCCCGACTCCCGACGATCACCGCGATCGGCGCGCGGACGCGCCGGAGCGCTCCCCAGCGGGCATTCGGCCGGTAGTAGGGAAACACGTCCTCCGTCTCGCCCGGCCGGTACAAGCTGAGGTAGCGCCGGGCGCTCCAGAAACCCCACGCGCGGGGAACGAGGGCCTCCGGATCACGCTTGGCGATTCGCTCCGCGACCACCACACGCCGCCGGAGCTGGCGCTGGCCGATGCGCTTGGCCTCGCCGGCAATGTCGGAGACGGGCCCGAGGAGGATCAGCCCGATCACGCGCCGGTCGCTGGTCCGTGCCGCGTAATGAAGGACCTTGTTGGCGCCGGTCGAATGCCCGGCGAGGACGACCTTGCGGTAGCCGCAGGCGAGCGCGAACGCGATCATCGCGCGGATGTCGGCGACGCTGTCGCCGAAGCGCTCGAAGGCGGCCCCGGCGAGGCGCGTTCCCCGGCGCGCGACCGTATCGTGGCCCCGATTGTTGAACTTGAAATAGCCGACGCCCGCGCGGGTGAGGCACGTCGAGAGCTCGGCGATGAGGGGTTGCCCGGAGGAGAACACCGATCCGAGCCCGTGCACCCAGAGGAGCGCAATCCATCCCCGGCGCCGCGGCTCGGAGATGACGCCATCCAGCCAGACGCCGTCCCGGGTGCGGGCGCGGACCAGAGAGACGGGAACGCGCGCGGGTCTCGTCATTGCACGACTTCCCGCACTCGAGCGCGCGAATCAGACACTCTCTGCCCTGCTGCTAGCCGGACAGGAGTGACGACCCGCGGAAGGCAACCCGTCACTCTGTTGGCTGCGAGCCCGAATCGTGCACCGTCGCGAGGACCAGGTCGTCCTGGTCTGGGATACTGCGCCCACCTGGAATCCTGGTCAAGACGACGGGCGGAAGCTGCTGCGACTATGGCGGCCGGCTGCTGTCTGCGTCGCTCGAATAGTGCAGTGCCACCGTGGCGCCGAAGCTCGGGCCAAGGGCCCGCGGTCTCGTCGAGCTGCCTGGACGCTGCGAGCGACGCGAGCTAGACTGGGGCGGCGCGGTTGCCACGGAGATCGACCGGACGACGCAGACGACAAGATCCGGCCCTGCCACGGCTTGTCGTGGCGCGGCCCGCGACCTTGACGGAGGAGAGCCCGCTATGACGACGATCGCCCCGGGGACGAACGGAATGCTCGCGGCGGAGCACGACGTCCCGATCCCGTATATGCAGCGGACGCGCGACTACTATCTCGCCCTCGGCTACGGCAACCCATATCGCTGGGCCCACTTCGTCGAGGTTCCGTTCACGCCCTTGCGGACGCCGCTCAGCCGGGCGCGGGTGGCGCTGATCACGACCGCGGCCCCGTTCCAGCCCGAGGCCGGAGAGCAGGGGCCGGGCGCGCCCTACAACGCCGGCGCCAAGTTCTACCAGGTGTACTCGGCCTCCACGGAGAGCCAGCCAGACCTGCGAATCTCGCACGTCGGCTACGACCGGCTCCACACATCGGCCGCGGACATCAATACCTACTTCCCGCTGCCGCGCGTGAAGGAGGCGGTGACGGCGGGACGGATCGGGGCGCTGGCCCCGCGCTTCCACGGTGCGCCGACGAACCGCAGCCACCGGGTGACGACGGAAACCGACGCCCCCGAGCTCCTGCACCGCTGCCGGGAGGACGAAGTCGACGCCGTGGTGCTCGTCCCCAACTGACCCGTGTGTCACCAGACCGTGAGTCTGGCCGCCCGGCACCTCGAGGCGCACGCGATCCCGACCGTGATCATGGGCTGCGCGAAGGACATCGTCGAGCATTGCGGGGTCCCGCGCTTCCTGTTCAGCGATTTCCCGCTCGGTAACCCGGCCGGCCGCCCGTTCGACGTCGAGTCCCAGGTCCAGGCGCTCGAGCTGGCGCTGCGGGTCCTCGAGAGCGCGCCTGCCGCCCGCACGACCGTGCAGTCGCCGCTCCGGTGGAGCGCCGACGCGGCCTGGAAGCGCGACTACCTCGACCTCACGAAGCTCTCCCCGGAAACGATTGCCGAGCGGCGGAAGGAGTTCGACGAGGTGAAGACCGTTGCGCGGAGCAAGCGCGAGGCGTCATGACCAAGCCGTTCGCCGGCGTCCGCATTCTCGACTTCACCCGCTATCTCGCGGGGCCGTACGGGACCTACCAGAGATGCCTTGCACTTCAGCGGGTCGAGGGGAATCCCCGCTCACATCGCGCGTGCGGCGTCATCGGTCGCGCTGAGTAGGGGCCATCCCGCGCGCCGGCGGCCACCGTCGCCGGCAACGGAACGAGGTTGCCGCCGCAACCCAGGAGGGAACGAATGCTGAGGAAGATTCGACGCGTGGTGACCGGTCACGACAGCAGGGGCCGGTCGGTGATCGTGAGCGATGGTGCGTCGCCCCATGCGCTGGCCCTACCGGGCGGCACGGACTTCGGCCTCACGAATCTGTGGGTGACCGAGGGCTCCCCTGCCAGCAACGCGGGCCATGCGGATGCCGCCGCCCGCCCGGTCGTGCTGGAGCCGCCGCCCGGTGGCACCATCTTCCGCGTGGTCGAGTTTCCGCCCGAAAAGACCGCGGGCGGGTTTGATCGGGACGCGGCCTTCGCGGCCATGGGCGCCGGTCACGCGATGGACCCCGACGCCTCCCGCCACCCCGGGATGCACAAGACGGCCACCGTCGACTATGCGATCGTGCTGGCCGGCGAGATCCACGCGCTCATGGACGAGGGGGAGACGCTACTCCGAGCCGGTGACTGTCTCGTCCAGCGCGGGACCAACCACGCATGGAGCAACCGGAGCGACGCGCCATGCCTCGTGGCGTTCATCCTGGTGGGCGCCACGCCCGTCTAGCCCGCGCGGGAACGACCCCCAAAGCCAGTGAGCGTTCGCCGAGAGTCCCGGCACGAGGCATACGATGTCATCGTCATCGGGAGCGGCCTGGGGGGCCTCTCCGCGGCCGCACTCCTAGCGAAGGCGGGCAAGAAGACGCTCGTCATCGAGCGCCACGATCGCCCGGGCGGGTACGCGCACGCTTTTCAGCGGAAGAAGTACACGTTCGACGCGGCCGTCCATCAGATCGGCGGCTGCGAGGCGATGGAGAGTCCCCGGGCAGGGCTCATCGACGGCCTGCTCCGCCTCGTGGGTGTTCGCGATCGTTGTACTTTTCTGAAGGTGGATCCCTTTTACACCGCGGTCTTTCCTGGATTCCGGCTCGCGGCGCCGCTGGGCGGCGAGGACTTTCTCGCTGCGCATGCTCGGCACTTTCCCAGGGAAGCGAGCGGCCTTCGCCGAATCCTGGACCTCTGCGCCGCGCTGAATCACGAGGTTCGAGAATTTCCCTCGGAGTTGTCGCTCTGGGATGTCGTGCGGATGCCCAGGCGCTTTCCGCGGCTCCTCCGCTACCACAAGGCAACGCTCGGCAGCGTGCTGGATGCGCATCTCGACGACCCCCGGCTCAAGGCCCTCTTCGCCGCCCTGTGGCCGTATCTCGGCTTGCCCCCCTCCAGACTCTCATTCGTGTACTGGTCGGTCATGCTGCAAAGCTTCCTCGAGGAGGGCGCGTTTTACTGCCAGGGGAGTTTTCAGCGACTCGCCGACGCGTTCGTCGAAGGATTGCAGGCGCACGGCGGGGAGCTGCTCCTCCGCAGCGCGGTTCGTCGCATCGTCGTCAAGGACGGGCGGATCGCGAGTGTCGTGCTCGAGAATGGCCAGCGCATCCAGGCGCCGGTCGTGATCTCCAACGCCGGTGCTCGGCAGACGTTCGAGGAGCTGATCGGCGAGGAGAAGCTCCCGCGACGGTTTGTGAACAACGTCAAGCGCATGAGACCGTCCCTGTCGGCCTTCGTCATGTATCTCGCGACCGACCTCGATTTGCGCCAGCTCGACGGGCACCACGAAATGTTCTTCTATCGATCCTGGTCGCACGACGAGACGTATCGACAGGTGGTCGCCGGCCAACCCTCCGGGCTCTCGATCAGTGTGCCGACACTCGTCGACCCATCACTGGCGCCGGTGGGCGAGCATCTCATCATCGCCACGACGCTCATTCCGTACGATCTTGGCGCCTCGTGGCGGACCGAGAAGGTCCGCTACGCCGAGCGGTTGCTCGAGGAACTGGAGGCGATGTTCCCGGGCCTCCGAGCGCACGTCACGTTTTCGGAAGGCGCCTCGCCACGAACGATGGAGCGCTACACGCTGAATCTTACCGGGGCGATCTATGGGTGGGAAGTGTCGCCGGAGCAGGTCGGACGAGGGAGGCTCCCGCACAAGACACCGATCCGTGGCCTCTATCTGTCCGGCCATTGGACGCAACCCGGCGGTGGCGTGTGCGGTGTCGTCGCCTCCGGCCTCGAGGCCGCGCGAACAGTGGCCGGTTACGAGGCGATCCCGGCTTTCCTCGCCGCGCTCGCGGGCTCAGCGGGATGACCGGCCTGTGCACCGGAGGCACGCTGGGCGAGGCGGATGGACTCGCGGTCCCCGTAGTCGGGGTCGCGGAGCGCCGTCTGCATGCCCCGCGTCAGCACGAGCAGGAGGGCGAAGGCGTGCTCGGCCAGGTGGATCCCGACCGCGCGCTTCTCGCTGCCGAGGATCACGTCGCTTCGCACCAGGTCGGGGGTGAGGATGGCGTCGACCCCGGCGCCGATCGACTGGTAGTAGCGGAGCTGGCGCGCCTTCAGGAAGACGTCGTTCGACACGCGGCCGAAGAGCGCGTCGGTGTCCACGATTTCTTCCGCCTGGCGCTTCGGGTCCTTCGTCTCGACGAAGGTCGACCCGGGGCCGGCCGCATCCAGGATGCGCGCGCGCTGGGCGGGGTCGACGGATGGGACGATCATCAACGGTGTGTAGAGAATCTTCATGGCTTCACCACCTCGTGGCCAGAGTTTTCCGCCGCCGGCCCCTGCCCGGGGCGGCCGACGCCAGCGGCCCGGAAACGATACTTCTACGCCTTGCGCGGCGCAGTCAAGGCGCCCGCGTTCCTCCGGCTGACCCGTCCCCCCCTGTACTTCCTACATCCCTGGACTGGAAGACCTTACTGAGTGCCCGCCATGTCCGGCCGGCCTTGTCCGCGGCAATTGACTGAAAAGTCAACAACCTTCCACCGGTGCCGCCTGGCACATGTGATGCAAAACTTACCACCAGAGTCCCGAGTCGTCCCGAAGACGCAAGACCTACTGACAGGGAGGCGTCCATGGTCGTCATATATCTCTTGGTCGCGATGCTGGGCGCGGCGGCGGCGTTTTTCGCTCTCCAGAACCCGGAGCCCGTGGTACTGAACTTTCTCCGCTGGCAAAGCGGCAGGCTCCCGCTGTCGCTGCTGATGCTGTTCTCGGCCCTCGCGGGCGTCCTGCTCGCGGCGCTGAGCGGCCTCGCACAGCAGGTTCAGCTGCACCGCAGGATCCACTACCTCGAGCGTGTCCTCGTCGAGGGCTCCGCCGTGCCGAAGCAGCCACCTCCCGTGGGTGTCGAGGCGGCGCCAGCCGGGGTGGACTACCCTCGGCCGAGGATCTGAGGTTTTCTCTGCGGCGCTCAGCGTTCGTGCCTGGCGCGCTGGGCCTGGGGGAGGGCGTCGTGGACGAGCGCATCCTTCTCGGGCCGGGACAGCGTCTTGAGACGGCGTTCTTCCTGGAGGGCGCGGCGCCAGGTGCGGACACGCCGCGCCCACGCCAGCGTGACGGGCAGGCGCGGGCGCGTGTAGCGCGAGGCGCGGCCGCGAGCCTGCTCGGCGAGCCGGCGCGAGAGGTCCTTCGCGATGCCCGTGTAGAGTGAGCCGTCGCGACAGCGGAGGAGGTAGCGTAGGGCAACCGCGTCCGGCCGCTCAGGCCGGCTCGATGGCGACGAGCTCGACCGCGAAGATCAGGGTGGCGCCGGGCGGGATGACGCCGCCCGCGCCGGAATCGCCGTAGCCGAGATGCGCGGGAATGATGAGTTTGCGCTTCCCGCCCACGCGCATCGCGCCCACACCTTCGTCCCAGCCTTGATGACCCGGCCACGCCCGATGGCGAAAACGAACGGCTGCCCGCGGTCGCGGGAGGAATCGAATTTGTCACCGCTCTTGAGCCAGCCGGTGTAATGCACGCTCACCGACTCGCCGGCCTTGGGCCGCCCGCCGGTGCCCTCGACGATCGCTTGGCGATCAGCTCCGGGGCGCCGGGGAAGAAGCCATCGGGGTGCGGGTAGTCGGTGACCCAGAGGATCTTGTGCGGGCCGATGTAGTCCGCCAGCACGGAGACACTGCCCTCGACAGGCTCGAATGAGATCCAGCAGTTGCGCTCGAACAGCTCGCTCGGGCGCGTGGAGAGCCCCGAGTCGTTGAACCCCTGGTCGTCGAAGTGTCGATCACGTGTGGATCTCGACCACATCGCCCTCCGCCAGCACGTGGTCCCGCTGCACTGTCTGGCCATCGAAGATACGCGGTCGCCAGGTGCGCGCGAACTTCATGACGGCGAGGAGGTCCTTGTGGATCCGGAGCGCGAGGTCGCCGACGGTGGCGCCGCGCGGAAGCGTGAACGGGGCTGTCTTGTCGGGCGGTCTGCCGGGCTGCTTGGTGTAGACGCGGATGACGTCGAGCGTTTGGAAGGTACGGCGCCGCAGGTCCTCGAGGCCGGCGCCGGTGGCGGCCGAGACGGCGAGCACCGGCCAGCGGCGGTCGAGCCATTCGTCGAGGATGTCGATGGCTTCGGACGCCCCCGTCCTGTCGAGGCCGGTCACCGCCAGGAGCGCCTTCTTCCAAACGCGGCCGGGCCGGTGCTCCCCGGTCGGATTCGTCCCCACCGGGTGGACACTGATATTGCGCGTGTCGAGGACGCGCAGCACGAGCTCCAGTTGGTCGATCGGGTTCAAGACGTCGAGAACGATCCACAGGATGTCGGCGGGCCGGACCAGATCGAAGACCCACGGCTCGACGTGCTCCTCGGACAGCGGCGGCAGGTCAACCAGCTGGATCGCGATGTCCTCGAATGGCATCATGCCCGGCGTCGCCTCACGCGTGGTGAACGGATAGGCGGCGATCTCGGGAGTCGCGTTGGTAAGCAGGGCGACGAGGGACGACTTGCCGGTGTTCGCGGGCCCCACCAGCGCCACCTGGCCCGCGCCCTCGCGGGAGACATGGTGGGCGAAACTCGCGCGGGCGACCTTTTTCTCCGGCTGCCGGCGCAGCTTGGCGATCCTGGCCCGCAACTGCGCCTGGAGGCCGTCCGTGCCTTTGTGCTTCGGCATGATGCGAAGCATCTCCTCCAGGCACTCGATCTTCTGCTCGGCGGTCCTGGCGGCGCGGTACCGCTCCTCGGCGTGGTGGTAGTCCGGCGGCAGGTTGGCAGGCATCGCTGTGGTCCCCGCCTGAGGCTGACCTCAACTTGCCAGAGTCCGGGGCCGGGTTCAAGAATCTGGGCGGCGTTCAGTCGGATCGGCCGACGCGATCGCGGCTCCTCAGAGCTTCTGTCCGCGCCCGGCGTCCATGAGCGCCTTCTGCTGGCCGCCGTCGATCTCGATCATGAGCTGTAGGTCCATCGCTCACCTCGTGGTGTCGGAGTTATGGCACGAAGACAACGGTGATGCACGGCCGTCGAGCCGCCGTGCTTGCAATCCACTCGGCGCTCACGAGCCGAGAAGACGCTGGCCGAGGTTCTTGCGTGCCTGGGCGAGCCGCTCCCGCATGTCGGCCGCCACCTCGGGTCGCTCGGTGCTCGCGAACAGGTCGGCCTCGACTTCAAGGGTGCCCGCAACTTTGTCCACTGCCTGGGGCGAGAGGTGAGACTCGATACCGAATGCCGGCAGGGGCACGTCGAACCGCGCCACGACGTGCAGTAGGTCCCCGGGGAGCCGACCGGCCGTCTTCTCGCTTCTCTCGAACCAGGTGACCTCCGCCCGCACGGGGACGCTGTTCGCGGCCCCGCGCAGCTCGAGGATGCCCTCGCCCTCCATCTTGAGCGTCTGGCCGTGTTTGAGGGCGGTGCCGGCGCCGGAAGCGTGCACCCGGCCGAGGGTGAACCGGATCACCGGGTACTTTGAGGCGTCGAGCCAGCGGTCACTCCGCATGACGTCGTTCATCAGCAGGATGCCGGTATCGAGAGAGTCGACGGGAATCTGGAACATCACGCGAGGGCGGTCGGTGACCTCGTTCGGATCGAGCTCGATCTCGCCGGTGACGTCGTTCGTCCGCACGAGAATGGTCTCGAGCGGCGCGCGGGACCGCACCAGGATGCCGTTGCGGGCGATCGGATCGTCGACGAAGAATGTCGTTCGTGCCATCGCGGAAGTCTCCTGTGGGGTGTGTTACCGGCCGTCCAGCGCGTGCCGGACGCGCGGCAGGACCTCGCGCGCCATTCGCACCATGTAACCGCGCTCGGGATCGTCTGCAGTCGACCGCGGATCTACCGAGCTTCCGAATGGCCATTTCCGCTCATGATCTGATCTCCTCAGCGCGGAGCAGTCGTGTGGGTCAAGAAGGTACCACGGAACCACGGGTCCCGCAGCAGGCGAGGGTCGGACCGACTCACGTCAACCCGCCATCGACGGCGAGGACCTGCCCGGTGATGCAACTCGCGTCGTCGGACGCGAGGAAGGCGATGGCGTTGGCGACTTCTTGCGCGGCAAGGCGTGCGCCGCGTCCTTCCGACGGATGGGACATACCGGTGAGCGAGCGACGGCGATACGATCGCTCCGCTGAGGCCGTAGGTATTGGATCGGGGACCCGGTCTAGTGCGTTTGCCCTATTGCTGTTTACACGCTCGCTCCCCTATCTTCACTAGGGGGGACAATGACGATCTCGCTCGCTCCATCGTTATCAGCCATGAGCCCGAGCGCGACCACGCCCAGGCCCGTCCTGCTGTCGGGGAACGAGGCGATCGCCCGCGGCGCCCGGGAGGCCGGCGTGCGCGTCGCGGCGGGCTATCCGGGCACTCCCAGCACGGAAGTCCTGGAGGGCCTCGTACGCCTGGACCCGGGGCGCCAGGTGTATGTCGAGTGGGCCACGAACGAGAAGGTCGCGCTGGACATCACGCTCGGCGCCGCGCTGGGCGGAGCCCGGGCGCTCTGCGCGATGAAGCATGTGGGGCTCAACGTCGCGGCCGACACCTTCATGACCTCGGCCTACACCGGAGTGCGCGCGGGACTGGTCATCGTGAACGCCGACGATCCGGGCATGCACAGCTCCCAGAACGAGCAGGACAATCGGCTCTTCGCTCGCTTCGCGGGGGTACCGCTGCTCGAACCCGCCGACAGCCAGGAGGCGCGCGATTTCACGGTACAGGCCTTTGAGCTGAGCGAGCGATTCGACGTCCCCGTGCTGCTGCGCACCACCACGCGGGTCTGCCACGCGCGGGGCGTGGTGACGCCGGGCGTGCTCCAGGTGGCGCCCATCGTCGGATTCGAGCGGAACCGGTCCAAGCTCGTGATGCTGCCGGGCCATGCGCGGCCACGGCACCGGGTCGCGCTCGAGAGGCTCGCCGTGCTGGCTCGTGAGGCGGAGACCAGTCCGCTCAATCGCGTGGAGTGGCGCGATCCGGCGCTCGGGGTGGTGACGAGCGGGATCAGCTACCAGTACGTCCGCGAGGTGCTCCCGGACGCGAGCGTGCTCAAGCTCGGGTGGAGCTACCCGCTGCCGCTCGCGCTCGTGCGCCAGTTCGCCGCCGGCGTGGCGCGACTGCTCGTCGTCGAGGAGCTGGAGCCGTTCCTGGAGGAACAGCTGCGCGCAGCGGGACTCGAGGTCGAGGGAAAGCGCTATTTCTCCCGGGAAGGCGAGCTGAGCCCGGAGGCGGTGCGGCGCGGCTTCCAGCGCGCCGGCTGGCTCGAGGAGGCGGAGGACGCGCTGCTCGAGCCGGGGCCGGCGGCGCCCCGGCCGCCCGTGCTCTGCCCCGGCTGCCCCCACGTGGCGCCTTTCCTCGTCCTCCGTCAACTCGGCGCCGTCGTCTCGGGCGATATCGGCTGTTACACGCTGGCCGCCACCGAGCCGCTGGTCGCTATGGATACCTGCGTGTCCATGGGATCGAGCATCGGGATGGGCATCGGGCTCGCCCGATCCGGCGGCGCTCCCGGGCCCGTCGTGGCCGCCATCGGCGACTCCACGTTCCTGCACGCGGGACTCCCGGCATTGGCCGATGCAGTCCACCACGGCACGAAGCTCACCGTGCTCATCCTCGACAACGGGACCACGGCAATGACGGGTGGGCAGGGCCATCCGGCCGCGGGAGCCACCATCCGCGGCGATGCCGTGCCCACGCTGGATCTGCCCGCCCTCTGCCGGGCTCTCGGCGTCGAGTTCGTCCGCGTGGTGGACCCCTATGATCTGGCCCGCACCCAGCTCGCCCTCGAGCACGCCATCGCCGCGCCGGGCGTCTCCGTGGTCATCACCAACCGTCCCTGCGTCGAGGCGCCGGTGAAGGTGCGGGACCACCCGCTGTCGGTGATCCAGGAACGGTGCATCGCCTGTCAGAGCTGCATGAACCTCGGTTGCCCGTCCATCACGTGGACCGACGCCACGCACGAGGGCCGCCGCAAGGTGCAGATCGACGCGGCCACGTGCACGGGCTGCACCGTCTGCGCTCAGACATGTCCCACCGAGGCGATGGTGCTCGCGCCCGATTGGAGCCGACGCCGGTGATGCGCGAGCAGGGGAGCGTGCTCCTGGTGGGCGTGGGGGGACAGGGCGTGGTGCTGGCCAGCGCCATCGTGGCCGACGTCGCCCTGCACGCCGGCTACGACGTCAAGCAGAGCGAGGTTCACGGCATGTCGCAACGGGGTGGCGTCGTGTCATCCCATCTGCGCTTCGGCTCGCGCGTGCACTCCCCGCTCATCGAGCCCGGCCAGGCCGATGCCGTGGTCGCGCTCGAATGGAACGAGGGCCTGCGCGCGTTGCCGTTCTTGCGGAAGGGCTCTCCCTTCATCATCAACCTCCATCGAGTCGTGCCGCCGGGTGCCTGCCGCGACCGGCTCGCCGGCGACTCGGTGTATCCGGCGCTCGCGCTTGACGCCCTCGTCGCGCGCGTCGGCGACGTGAGAGCCTGCGATGCGATGGAGATCGCCCGCGGTGTCGGCCACCCGAAGGCGCTCAACAGCGTGCTCCTCGGAGTACTCGCCAAACTGCTGCCGTTCTCCGAACAAGCGTGGCTCGCCTCGCTCGCGGCTCATGCGCCGCGGGGGACCGCTCCGGCCAACCACGCGGCGTTTCAGGCCGGCCACGCTCTCTGCTATCCGGACGAAACCCACACCCAGGCGGCGCGTGCCGGCAGGGCGGTTACCGTTGGGCACTCGGGGCGGAGGCGGCCGGCGGACATCGAGGTGATCGAGGGGTGGTGCAAGGGGCAGGCCTGCAGCATCTGCGTGCGCGCGTGCCCCGAGCGGTGTCTCGCCATCAATGATCGCGACAAGGTCAGCGTGACGCGTCCGGACGCCTGCACCGGCTGCCGGCTGTGCGAGTTGCTGTGTCCGGACTTCGCCATCGTGGTGCACGGCGAAACAGCAGGCATCGCGTGACGGCCGAGCTGCTTCAGGGAAACCAGGCGTGCGCCCGCGCCGCGGTCGCGGCGGGCTGCCGCTTCTACGCGGGCTATCCGATCACGCCGTCATCGGAGATCGCCGAGACCATGGCAGGGCTCCTGCCGCCTCTCGGCGGCGTCTTCGTCCAGATGGAAGATGAGATCGCCTCCATGGGAGCGATCCTCGGCGCTTCCCTGGCCGGTCGCAAGGCGATGACCGCCTCCAGCGGGCCGGGCTTCTCGCTCATGCAGGAGCACATCGGCTATGCCGCCTATACCGAGATCCCGTGCGTGATCGTCGATGTCATGCGCGCGGGGCCGAGCACCGGATTGCCCACGAGCCCGGCGCAGGGCGACCTCATGCAGGCCCGCTGGGGCACCCATGGCGACCACCCGGTCATCGTGCTGGTCCCGTGGTCGGTCGCCGAGGTGTACGAGGAGACGGTGCGCGCGTTCAATCTCTCGGAGCGCTACCGCACGCCGGTGATCCTGCTCTACGACGAGGTGATCGGGCATGTCCGTGAGCGCGTGACGCTCCCGGGTCTCGAGAGCTTGACCGTCGTGGAGCGCGCGCGTCCGGACTGCCGGCCCGATGCCTACCGGCCCTACGCCGCCAATGGGACTGGCGTGCCCGCCCTGGCCGCGTTCGGCTCAGGTTACCGGTTCCACGTGACGGGGCTGGCGCACGACGAGCGCGGATATCCGACCCAGGACGGCGCGGCCGTGGCCCGACTGCAGGAGCGGCTTCACGCCAAGCTCGAAGGCGCGCGCGAGGACATCGTCTCCTGGGAGGCGGTGGAAGTGGAGGATGCCGAGACTCTCGTCGTCGCCATCGGCATCAGCGCGCGCGCCGCGCGACAGGCGGTCCGCATCGCGCGTGGACGCGGCGAGCGTCTCGGGCTGTTCCGTCCGCGCACGCTCTGGCCATTCCCGGACCGCGAGCTGCGCGAGCTTGCCGGGGGTGTCGGGGCGGTGGTGGTCGCCGAGATGAACATGGGGCAGATGCTTCACGAAGTCGAGCGTTGCGTGGGCGGGCGAGCACCCGTGATCCCGTGCCTCCGGGCCGACGGGCAGCCCATGAGGCCGGAGAACATCCTCGCCCATGCCCGCGCGGGAGCCTGTCGGAGAAAGACAGCATGAGCGTGGCGCCGGCTGAGCTCGATTACCGTCAGTACCTGCGGATGGACATGATGCCGCACATCCTGTGCCCGGGGTGTGGCCACGGCATCGTGCTCAAGGCCCTCCTGCGCGCCGTCCACCGCCTGGGGCGACCGCGGGAGCAGGTGGTCTTCGTCTCCGGCATCGGCTGCTCGAGCCGCATCGTCGGTTATGTGGACTTCTGCACGCTCCACACCACCCACGGCCGCCCCCTCACCTTCGCGACCGGCCTGAAGCTCGCGCGTCCTGACCTCACCGTCATCGTCATCACCGGCGACGGCGACGGGCTCGCCATCGGGGGCAATCATCTGATCCATGCCGCGCGACGGAACATCGACCTCACGTGCCTGCTCCTCAACAACGCCATCTACGGGATGACCGGCGGGCAGAGCGCGCCCACCACCCCCGAGGGATCACGCAGCAGCATCACGCCGGGCGGCGCCGTCGAGCCGGCCTTCGACGCCTGCCGGCTCGCCCTGGGGGCCGGCGCGAGCTTTGTGGGCCGAGGGATCACCGCGGCCCCGCTCGGGCTCGATGATCTGATCGTTGAGGCGATCAGTCACCGGGGCTTCGCGTTCCTCGAGGTGCTGAGCGATTGCCCCGAGTACTTCGGCCGTTACAACGAGCTCGGCCGCGGGCCTGAGATGCTCCAAGCCCAGCGCAGCCACGTCGAATGGGTCGGGGCCAGGCTCGCGGAAAAGCGCTTCGTCTCCAGCGTCGCCACCGATGTCCCACGCCACGAAGCTCATCCGTTCGCCGCCACCGGCATCCTCCACCGGGAGACGCGCCCCGAGTTTACCGAATTGCTGGCGCGCCGGACGGACCTGCCGCGGCGCGCGCGCGGCGCGGACGCCACACCGGATCAGGCGCCGACGCGGCCTGACGCCCGCTGCGGGCGGCCAGGGCGCCTCACGCTCCGGGTGGCGGGAGCGGGCGGCCAGGGCATCGCGCTCGCTGGCCTTGTCCTGGCCGAGGCGGCTGTCGCTGCCGGTCGCAATGCGACGCATGCGCAGGCGTACGGTCCGGAGTCCCGCGGAGGCGCCAGCAATGCCGTGGTCACCATCGACGATGAGGAGATCGCGTATCCCTGCGCCGATCGCGTGGACGTACTGGTGGCGCTCACCCAAGAAGCGTATCAGCGCTACATCCGAGAGCTCGAGCCGGGCGGCATCCTGCTGGTTGACCGCGGGCATGTGAGCATCGACTCGCAGCTACCCGCCACCTGTCATGCGCTGCCGATCTCGGAGACGGCGCTGCGCGTCCTCGGTACGCCGGTGGGCGCGAACCTGGTCGCCCTCGGCGCGCTCGTCGAGCTGTCCGGCGTCGTGTCCCTGGAGGCCATGGAGCGCGCCATTGCCGCTCGCAAGCCCGGGGGCAGTGCCGAGCCCGGGCTACGCGCGTTTCGCGCCGGGCTCGAGCTGGCCCGAGACGGCCTGACCAGCCCGAGCTGAGCCCGCATCGCCGGTCAGGACGGAAGCGACCCGCGCGTGAACTCGGAGGGGAGCTGCGCCCACCCCGAATTGCCTACGGCATGCCCGGCATGTCCACCCGACCGTAGTAGCGCTTGTCGCCGAGCGCGTCGACGCGCTCCCAGAAGTCGGGGAGGGCGACGAAGCCCATCTCGTTGAGGCCCGCCTGCTGGCGCCAGATGCACCAGGAGTCGGGGTGACGGCGGCTCGCCTCCGCGAGCCAGCGCGCCTTCGTCCCTCTCACCATGTCGGATCAGGAACTGGCCGACCGGCGGACCCGCCGTTTGGAACCAAGCACGCTGATCCGGTGGCCGTCCAGAAATCGCAGCGCCTCTTCTTCGCCCATCGCCGTGTGCGCCAGTTCCAGCACCGGAGCCGCCGCCTGCCGCTCGCTCATTTTCTCGAGCCTCCCGAACGGCGCTGCATCACCGACTTTGACTGACCCGCGTGAACCGGCCGGGGCGTGTGATATCGTACCCGGCACCTTCCCTTTGCCGGAGGCCGACCATGAGGCTGAGTGCGAGACGATCACCGTGGGTCCTCACCTGCTCCGTCATCATCGTGACGCTCGGACCGGTCGCCCTGGCGTTCGCCCAGGAGAAGCCGCACGCTGGCGGCGAACTGGTCTTCGTGGTGGCCGCGGAGCCGCCGAGCTTCGACGCTCACCGGGAGGAGACGTTCGGGATCCTACACCCGGGCGCGCCGCATTACAACACGCTCATGCGGGTCGATCCCTTCGACAAGACCGGCACGAAGTTCATCGGCGACCTCGCCGAGACCTGGGCGGTGTCCCCCGACAAGCGCTCCTACACCTTCAAGCTGCGCCAGGGCGTGAAGTTCCACGATGGCAGCGTGATGACGTCCAAGGACGTCAAGGCGTCCTACGACAAGATCATCTTCCCGCCGGCCGGCCTCGTCTCGAGCCGCCAGGGGCAGTACCAGGCGATCGAAGCCGTGGAGGCGCCCGGACCCGACACTGTCGTGTTCCGGCTGAAGTGGCCGGAGGCCTCCTTCATCGCCAGCGTGGCCTCGCCGTGGAACTGGATCTACCGGGCCGACATCCTGGCCAGGGACCCGCACTGGTACGAGAAGAACGTGATGGGCACGGGGCCGTTCAAGTTCGTGGAGTACGTGCGCGGCTCGCACTGGGTGGGCAAGAAGAACCCGGACTACTGGGACAAGGGCAAGCCGTACCTGGACGGTTTCCGCGCGATCTTCATCTCGGACGCTGCGGCGCAGGTGGCGGCGATCCGCGGCGAGCGGGCCATGATCCAGTTCCGCGGCTTCAGCCCACAGCAGCGCGACGCGCTGGTGGCAGCGCTCGGCACCAAGATCACCGTGCAGGAGAGCCCGTGGAACTGCTCCATCCAGGTGGCGCTGAACCAGCTGAAGAAGCCGTTCGACGACCGGCGGGTGCGGCGCGCGCTCACCCTCGCCCTCGACCGCCGGGGCGGCTCGAAGGCGCTCTCGCGGATCGCCGTCGTGAAGGAGGTGGCGGGGATCCAGGTGCCGGGGACGCCGTGGGCGACGCCGCCGGAGGAGCTCGCGAAGCTGGCGGGCTACGGCACCGACATCAACGCCGCGCGGGCCGAGGCGCGGCGCCTCCTGAAGGAGGCGGGGGCCGAGAACCTGTCGTTCACGCTACTGAACCGCGCGGTGGCCATGCCGTACGAGCCGGTCGGGATCTGGCTCATCGACCAGTGGCGCCAGATCGGGGTCAACGTCAAGCAGAACGTGCTCGAGTCGGCCGCGTGGCTGCAGGCGCAGAAGACGGGCGACTTCGAGGTGTCCACCAACGCGCCGTGCAACTCCATCGTCGAGCCCGACATGGACCTGCACTGGTACCTCACCACGTCGCCGGTGAACTTCAGCAAGCACAAGGATACGGTGATGGACGAGCTCTACCAGAAGCAGTCGCGCGCCACCGATCCTGATGAGCGCCGGAAATATCTGCACGCCTTCGAGAAGCGCCTGTACGACGAGGAGGTGCACTACATCCACACGTTCCAGTGGCACCGCATCGTCGCGCACCTCAGCAAGGTGCATGGATGGACGGTCACGCCGAGCCACTACCTGAACAACCAGCTCGACACGGTCTGGCTCAGCGAGTAGCGTCTCGAATCACGGCGGAGCCACGGTAAGGGGCGGCGGCCGCGGCGTATCAGGATGACGACGTTGACCGCCCTCTCGCTATCGTGTGGTGCATGGGCCCGGTGATCGATCCGCATCCGAAGACCGAACCATGAGCCTGACGCCAGGCCCGCTCACGCTCAGGCGATGGCGACGAGCCGAGTAAGAGCGTCTGGTGGACCGGGGTGTGTTCCGGGGTGAGCCCATCGAGCTCATCGGCGGCCAGCTCGTCGTCGCCGAACCGCAGGGCCCCTACCACGCGTCCGCGATCACCAAGGTCGACTACGGCCTGAGAGCGGTCCTTCCACCCGGATGGATCGTGCGACTCCAGGCGCCCGTATCGCTCGACGACGAATCCGAGCTCCGCGAGATGGTCGCCAACCCAGAGGAGGAAGAGGTGCATATGAGCGCGCCGGAATCCACGATCATCGCTGTGGGGGATGTCCACGGGGAACTGGAGGGGTTGCGCGAGATCCTGCGCCACGCCCGCGTCCTGGGTGATCGGGACCGGTGGATCGGGGGCGACCGGATCCTCGTCCAGACGGGCGACATGATCGACCGGGGGCCGCAGTCGAGGGAGGCGTACGCCTTGCTGGGCAAGCTCCAGGCAGAGGCACCGGTGACCAGCGGGACGGTCATCCGGTTGATCGGGAACCACGAACTGGAACTCCTGCAAGGGAACTATCGGTGGGCCAACTACCCGCGTCCGAAAGCCTTCCAGGAGACGCTGCGGAGCGACGTGCTCTCCGGCGCGGTACGGGGAGCCTACGCCGGCCAGGGATACCTCTTCACGCATGCCGGCGTCCGGGGCGACATGCAGAAGCATCTCTTGCAGGGCGAGACCGTCGGATCGGGGGAGGGGAAGATCATCGAGGTTCTCGCGGCCAAGATCAACCGCCTCCTCATCGAGGCAGTAGCGGGCAACCACTTCACCGACCTCATCTTTCGAATCGGGCGCAGCCGTGGGGGACGGCATCCCGTCGGCGGCGTCTTCTGGGAGGATGCCTCGCTGATGATGGCCTCGGCGAGAGCCGGTGTCATCCGGCAGGTGTTCGGCCATACGCCACGCCGTAGGGTCGAGATGAGCCCGTCCAAGGGGCGGGTGGACATCGACGTTGGCATCCACTATTACGGCAGCCGGGCGTACCTGGTGGTCCGTGGCGGGGAGCCGGTCGCGGTCACCGTTCGGTAACTTCCCGTCCTTCCGGGAGCGCGGCGCCTCCAGCCCTCTTGTTCAGATCTGCGGACAGTGCCGCGGCCGGTTCGAGCCCGTCTCGGTGAGTTGACCGTCGAGTATGATCTGGTCGCGGGCGGGTCCGGCACGAGGTCCCCCAGCGCCTCTGGGTCATGGACCGGGGGATGACCAGCGAGGACAATCTCGAGTGGTTGCGCCGCGGCGGGCCGCCGCTACCGGGTGGGGAAACCGAATAGCGAGCTCCGGAAATGCGCCCGGCCGATCGCCGACGCGTGCGACTGGCGCACCGTGCGCGACGGCGTCGCAGTGTATGCCACCACGTCGAGCGAGAGGCCAGCCGCTTCATCCGATCTACGCTGACGTTTAGGAGAAAGGGAATTACCTCATTGAATTGGCGCATCAATCGCGGGATGAAATCGGGACGCTCGCCAGCGCTTTCAGAGCAATGTCGGGACAGGTGGAGAGACGGACGGCCGAACTGCGAGAGTGGCCGACCAAGGCCAGCTCGAGCAGGTCCTGATGAATCTGGCCGTCAACGCCCGAGACGCCATGCCCTCGGGAGGCCGGCTCACCCTGGAAACGGCGAACGTGCAGCTCGGCGCGGCGTTCGTCGAGGAGCACCCCGGGGCGTCCTGTGGGCCGCACGTCATGGTGGCGGTGAGCGACACCGGAACGGGAATGAGTCCCGAGGTCCAGGCGCAGATCTTCGAGCCCTTCTTCACCACCAAGGAGGTGGGCAAGGGGACGGGACTCGGGCTCTCGACGGTGTACGGGATCGAACGTCGGCGTGCTCCGCGCAGCGTGCGGGTTCCGCGAGAGCGCGCAATACCCCGTGCTCTCGCCGTGACGCCGGGCCGCCCGAACCGTCCGCCGCCGTGCTAGGCTCGGGGACGATGGCGAGTCGCTACGCACCCATCGGGGAATACGGCATCATCGGCGACCTCCACACCGTCGCCCTGGTGGGCATGGACGGATCGATCGACTTCCTCTGCCTGCCTCACTTCGACTCGCCGTCGGTCTTCGCAGCCCTCGTCGACGCGGAGCGCGGCGGACGCTTCCAGATCGCGCCGCTCCTCGAGGGCGCCGCGCGCAAGCAGCTCTATCTCCCCGACACCAACGTGCTGCTGACGCGGTTCCTCGATGCCCACGGCCTCGCCGAGCTGTCCGACTTCATGCCCGTGGAAGACGCGGGGCGGGCGCACAACCTGGTGCGGCGGGCGAAGACGGTGCGAGGCAAGGTGCGCTTCCAGATGCGCTGCGAGCCGCGCTTCGACTATGCGCGCGCCACCCACACGGTCGAGCGTCGGAGCGACACCGAGGTGCTCTTCCTCGGGCGGTCCGGCGACGGCGAGCTGGTGTTGCGGCTGCGGTCGTCGGTTCCGATGCGTGTCGAGAACGGCGCGGCGCTGGCCGAGTTCACGCTGGGCGCCGACATCTCGGCCTGGTTCGTCCTCGAGATGGTGCTCGCCCAGGAGCCGTCGCCCTCGGAGCAGCCCGACTACCAGAGTGATGCCTTCAAGCAGACGGTGAACTTCTGGCGCCGCTGGGTCGCGCGCAGCACCTACGGGGGCCGCTGGCGCGAAATGGTGAACCGCTCGGCCCTGACGCTGAAGCTGCTCACCTCGCGGCAGCACGGCTCGATCGTCGCCGCGCCGACCTTCGGTCTCCCCGAGACGATCGGGGGCGGGCGCAACTGGGACTATCGCTACACCTGGATCCGCGACTCGTCGTTCACCCTCTACGGGCTGATGCGCCTCGGCTACACGCACGAGGCGGCCGCCTTCATGCGCTGGGTGATGGCGCGCTGCGATGAGCTCGAGCCCGACGGCTCGCTCCAGATCATGTACGGGCTCGACGGCCGTCACTCGCTGCCCGAGGAGGCCCTGCCCCATCTCGAGGGCTACATGGGGTCCAGTCCGGTGCGCGTCGGCAACGCCGCCTTCGACAACCTGCAGCTCGACATCTACGGCGAGCTGATGGACTCCGTCTACCTGTACGATAAGTACGGCTCTCCCATCGGGTACGACGCCTGGACGAACATCGTGCGGCTGATGGAGTGGGTATGCGCGAACTGGCGCCGGCCGGACGAGGGCATCTGGGAGGTGCGTGGCGGCCGGCAGGAGTTCCTCTACTCGCGGGTGATGTGCTGGGTGGCCATCGACCGCGCCATCCGGCTCGCCACCAAGCGCTCGTTCCCCGCCCCCCTGGCGCGCTGGTACGAGACGCGGGACACGATCTATCAGGACGTCTTCACCCGCTTCTGGGACCCGACGCGGCGCGCGTTCATCCAGCACGTCGGTGCCACCACGCTCGACGCCGCGGCGCTGCTGATGCCGCTCGTCCGCTTCGTGTCCCCCACCGACCCGCGGTGGATCTCGACGCTGCGTGCGATCGAGGGCGAGCTGGTGAGCGACTCGCTGGTCTATCGCTATCGCCTCGCCCGCGGATTCTCCGACGGGCTCACGGGGGAGGAAGGCACCTTCTCGATGTGCTCCTTCTGGTACGTCGAGTGCCTCTCCCGCATGGGGGATCTGCACAAGGCGCGGTTCTTCTTCGAAAAGATGCTCGGCTACGCCAATCACCTGGGGTTGTACGGTGAGGAGCTCGGCCCTCAGGCGCAGCACCTCGGCAACTTCCCCCAGGCGTTCACGCACCTGGCGCTCATCAGCGCCGCCTTCGATCTCGACCGCCGGCTCTCGGCCGCCGGCCACGCCGGGTGATCGCCACCCGCTGCGGCCAGCCGGCAGAACGGCAATCAGGACTCACAATCGGTGAAGATCGCCGCTGAAGCTCCGGAAGGTGCTCACACACAAGGGAGGAATGTCATGACGACCTTTGCCGACACTCATTCTGCATGGCGACGACGATCAGATCGTGCCAATCGCCGATTCAGGCATGCGGTCGGCCAAACTGGTCAAGAACGCCAAACTCAAGATCTACAAAGGCGCTTCGCACGGTATGTGCACAACGGAGAAGGACCGGGTCAACAGTGACCTGCTCGAGTTCATCAAGGCCTGAATTTTCGGAAAGCGGTGCGCCCGCCCGACATGACGGCGCACATGACCAGTCATGACTGTGAAGTGATTCAATGGGAAGGTGACGGAGGATAAGGTAGAGCCCCACGGCAATCTGCTCGCTGAGAGAGTCCCGAGGATATCCCGTAGGTGTCTCTTCACCCTATCGGGATGAACCTGGACAGGGGTGTCATCTTAACTTGTGCTTCGATTTCAGTCAGTCGCCGCCGGGTCTGCCTTTCCAGGTGTTCAGCTTCCGCCACCCACTCACGCTCGCTGTCTGAGGTGTCCCCTCGCTCTATGAACTGGCGCAGGCCCTGAAGGCGAGTGGACGCAGCGGCCAACCCTTGACTTAACTGAGGAGAAGCCTGGAGCCGGGGGCAGGAGTCGAACCCGCGACCTACTGATTACGAAGCTACTCCGTTCGTCGCTGGGGATAGACCAAGGTCCACTACCGCGCCTCGCGCCGTTCCGTCAGAATGTTCCTGAGGGCCATGCCTCACACGTGCCGCTCACAATGCGGCTCGCGCCTTCGACGGACATCCGGCGGAAGCGCGAAGTCGATGTGCGGACCAACCGATCGACAGAAGGGAGGCAATTCCATGAACGGACAAGCGATGTGGAACCCCTGGCGGGAGATGCAACGGCTGCAGCGCGACATGGAGCACGTCTTCGGCGAGGCCGTCCCGGCGGCGCGCTGGTCGCTCACCGGCGAGTATCCGCCGCTCAATCTCACCCGGGACGACAAAGGCATCACGCTCGAAGCCCTGTGCCCGGGCGTGGATCGCCCGAGCCTCGACATCAGCGTGGTCGGCGACGCCGTCACGATCCGCGGCGAGCGAAAGGCGGAGCTGGACGCGGCGGAGGAGCGTTACTCCCGGCGGGAGCGCCCGCTCGGGACCTTCACCCGCACCGTGGGGGTCGGCGAGCAGCTCGACCCCGACCGGACCCAGGCGACCTACAGCAACGGCATCCTCCGGGTCCAGCTCGCGCGCGCCCCGGAAGCGGCGCCCAAGAAGATTCCGATCCAGAGCTGATCGACAAAGGAGACCCGAGCATGGCGACCATGACGACCACGCCGACGACGACCACGGCCCAGCCCCCCACCCGCCGCCAGACGGCCGAGCGCGCGATGCCCACCGTCGCGCCGCCGGTCGACATCTTCGAGACCGACAAGGCGTACGTACTCCTCGCGGACATGCCCGGCGTGAGGCCCGACGGCCTCGACGTTCTGGCCGAACGTGACGAGCTCGTGATCCGCGGACGGGTAGAGCGTCCGGCCATCGCGCCCGCCTACCAGGAGTTCGAGCTAGCCGACTACCACCGCGCCTTCACGCTGACCGAGGACCTCGACACGGCCGGCATCACCGCCGCGCTGAAGGACGGCCTGCTGCGCGTCGAGATCCCGAAGTCTCCACGGGTGCAGCCCAAGAAGATTCCCGTCCGCACCGAGTAGCACCGTCGAGCCGGACCGGGAGCCGCGCAGGCGTCCCCGCCTGCGCGGTCCGCCTCGCGGTGCGCGGGGTCCAGCACTTCAGTCAGCATCGCCTCCGGATGGGATCCTGCACGGCGCCATGGATCGCCAAGGAGAGGTCAAGGCCGCGCTTATAACGTGGGAGATTCCAGTGTAGCAACGCAGCAAGGCTACGATCATCCGCGCACCCGCGGGCTGGCGGGTTCGACCTGGTTCTCGCTCTGGTATTCTCCTTGCATCGGAAGGCCAAGAGCGTCCTCGCAAGCCGAGGCGGTCGTTCACCAAAGGCCACGAGGGAGACGGGATGCCACAGACACCGCACGTCGAGACGCACTTCACCTCGTCGGAGAAGATTCGGGACATCGTTATCGGGATGTGCCTCCTCCACCTCCGGCACCTCATCGGTGATGATGGCGAGCAGGACGACCTCCCGCTGCAGGACCTTGTTGTACGTGAGGTGGCGTTGGAGCACCAGCGGCACCCGTTCGGCGAGTTCCGTCAAGAAGACGCCGCTTCCCTCGACGCGTGGCGGCTTGATCCGCTCCACTTCCTCGAGGAACTGCTCGAGGGGCAGCCCCAGTTCCAGGAGATGGCGATTGAGCAGTTTGGTCCCACGATGCCAGGTGCTCATCATGAGGAAGACGCCGGCGGCGATCGCCAGCGGCACCCAGCCCCCCTGTCTGACCTTGGTCATGTTGGAGCTGAGGAATGCCAGGTCGATCCCGAGGAACACGATCGCCACCGTGCCGACGCGCCAGACCGGCCACCGCCAGCGTTGCCTTGCCAAGACACAGAACAACACCGTCGTGATGACCATGGTGCCGGTCACGGCGACGCCGTACGCTCCGCCGAGCGCGGTCGAGGACCCAAAGCCGACCACGAGCACGAGGCACCCGATCATCAGCGCGCCGTTCACCTCCGGGATGTAGATCTGGCCCATCTCAGAGCGCGAGGTGTGCACGATCGACACGCGCGGACTGTAACGAAGCTGGACGCACTGGTGAGTCAGCGAGAACGCGCCGGAGATCAGAGCCTGCGAGGCCACCACGGTGGCCACGGTCGCGACGGCCACCAGCGGATAGAGGAAGGCCCGCGGGGCCATCAGATAGAAGGGATTCTCGACTGCGGTGGGGATGCGTAGATCCTCGGGGAGCTCGAGCGGGCCAGGGAAGACTATCTGGGGCGCGCGGCAGGACCGAGCGTGTGAAGTAGACCCCGGCCGTCGTCAAATCATGCCGAAATGCCGAAGGGCCTCTTCGATCGCCTCACGCTTTTCGGGCGGGCACGGCTCGATGTCACGATCGCGACGGGCCCGGTTCGCCCCACGCAGCGTGGGTATGCCGTGAACCTCCTTCACATGCGCGATCCACCCCGTTTTCGGGATGAAGCCGTGGTGACGCTGCACGAACTTCTGAATCTCGGCGTCCGTGGTCATTTCCTGTCCTCCACGATCGTGTCGTCCTGCATGAGGGGCCTATGATGCCGGCGCGTCTGATTTCGCCAGAGGTGACGCGGGGGCCAGGCCGAGCAGTCTGCGCATCAGTCGGCGCTTGACCACCTCGACGAGGATGAGATAGGTCATGGTGACTCCGCCGAGAAACACGAAGTACGCGCCCGGCAGTGGCACGAAGCCGAGTGTGGTGGCCAGCGGCGTGAAGGGCAAGATCACGCCGATCAGCACCACGAGCACCGTGGTCATCGCCAGGGGGAGGCTCGGCCGGCTGCGCAAGGGATTGCCGGCGGTCCTGATGACGAAGAGGACGAGCGCCTGCGTCGCGAGCGACTCGACGAACCAACCCGTCTGGAACAGCGCCTCGGAGGCGCGGAAGACCCACAGCAGCACGCCAAACGTGAGGAAGTCGTAGATTGAACTGATGGGCCCGATCACCACCATGAACCGCTGGATGATCCCGATGTGCCACCGCTGCGGGGTGCGGATGAATGCGTCGTCGACATTGTCGGTGGGGATCGTGATCTGGGCGAGATCATAGAGGAAATTGTTCAGGAGGATCTGGGTCGGCAGCATCGGCAGGAACGGCAGGAAGAGGAACGCGCCCGCCATGCTGAACATGTTGCCGAAGTTCGAGCTGGTCCCCATCAGCAGGTATTTCATCACATTGCCGAAGGCCCGCCGGCCCTCGAGGATTCCGGCGTGGAGGACGTCCAGGTCGCGTTCGAGCAAGATGATGTCGGCCGCGTCCTTGGCCACGTCGACGGCGGTCGCGACGGACACGCCGACGTCCGCCGTGTGGATGGAGGGCGCGTCGTTGATGCCGTCGCCCAGGAACCCGACGACGTGGTTGCGACTCTTGAGCGCGAGAATGATGCGGTTTTTCTGCGCGGGTGAGACGCGGCCGAAGACGGTCGTGTGCTCAGCCACTACGGCGAGCGCGCTGTCGGTCATGCGCTCGATCTCGTCCCCCCCGACGATGCGGGCACTGTCGAGGCCCACCTGACCGCAGACGTGCTGGGCGACAAGCTCATTGTCGCCCGTGAGGATCTTCACGACGACGCCGTCGCGGCGGAGCCGGCGGAGCGTCTCCGTGACGCCTGCCATCGGCGGATCGAAGAAGCTCACGAAGCCGGCGAGCACGAGCTCACGCTCGTCGCGAGCAGAATACACGGCCCGGAGCGGCACCGCCGCGTAGGCGACGGCCAAAACCCGAGACCCGTGAGCGCTCAGCTCGCGGTACGTTGTTTCGCAGCGCCCCCGCATGGCCTCGTCGAGCGGTGCCCGGCGATCGTCGATCTCGTAGGCCGTGCAGCAGGCGATGACGCCCTCCGGAGCCCCCTTCGTGATCAGCAGGCGCCCACCGCTGTTCTCGACGACGACGGAGAGGCGTCGGCGCTCGAAGTCGAACGGGATCTCGTCGATCTTTCGGTATCCGTCGATGACGACCCCGCGCTTGAGAACCGCCTCGTCCAGCGGACTCTTGATGCCAGTTTGGTGGAAGCTGTTGACATAAGCGAGGATCAACGGCCGCTCCGAGACCTCGCCGAACGGGTCAAGGTGCTGGTCGAGGATCATGTCTCCGCTCGTGAGCGTGCCGGTCTTGTCGCTGCAGAGAACGTCCATGCTGCCGAAGTTCTCGATCGCCTCGAGATGCTTGACGATCACCTTCTGGCGCGCCATGTGCGCGGCCCCGCGAGAGAGGGTGACGGCACTGATCATGGGCAGGAACTCGGGCGTCAGGCCCACCGCGAGCGCCACCGCGAAGAGCAGCGAATCGAGAAAGGCGTGATGCAGGAGCGCGGCGGCCAGCAGCACGAAGAGGACGAGGAAGAACACCGTGCGCATGATCAGAAGTGCGAACTGCCGGGTGCCGCGCTCGAATTCCGTCTCAGGCGGGCGCATCGACAGGCGCGCGGCAATGTCGCCGAACGCGGTCGCCGGGCCAGTCGCGACGACCAGCGCCGTCGCCGTACCGCTCACCACCGACGTGCCGAGGAAGACGACGTTGCGTGCATCCGCCGGCTGACGCGGCGCGGCCTCGAGGTCGTCCGCGTCCTTCTCGGCCGGCATCGACTCGCCCGTGAGAGCCGCCTGCTGGACGTGGAGATCTCGCGCCTCGAGGAGACGGGCGTCGGCAGGAACGCGATCTCCGGCCGCGAGTCGGACGATGTCACCGGGGACCAGCTCGCGTCGTCGAATCTCGCTCCAAGTTCCGTCGCGGAGGGCGGTCGCCGTCGGCGCCACGGCGTCGCGCAGTCGCTCGGCGACGCGATGGGAGCGATAGGTCTGCACGGAGTTGAGCATCACACTCAGTGCCACGATGAGGACGATGATGGAGGCGTTGACCCGCTCCCCGAGGAGCGCGGAGGCGGCGCTCGCGATCAGCAGAATGATCACGAGCGGATTCGCCAGGAGCAGGAGGATTGGAACGAGCCCGGCCGTGCGCGGCGCCCGCGCGGGCTCGTTCGGGCCCACCTCGCCGAGTCTCCGGCGCGCCTCGTCGTCGGTCAGACCGCCGCGTGAGACATGGAGCTCTGCGAGGAGCACGTCGACGGGGCCGTATGGCACCGTCACGGCTGACCGTGTTGCTGAATGGCTCGTCACGCCGATGTCCAGTCGCTCACCGCCGGCATGTCGTCGCCGTGTCTGACGATGGTACTCCTCAGTGCTCCGCACTGGCCATCCGCCGCTGCTGAAGCGGAAGATCGCGCAGAAGACGTGGGAGCTCGTGATGGGCGCCTGCGTACCGCAGGTGTTCTGGACGTGATCAACACCGTTACGATCTCGTCGTGAGCAGCATGGGGATGCCGGAGCTGGACACACACATCGAGACCAACATCGCGCACATCGAAGCCGGGCACCGTAGCGAGCAGGACATGGAGCAGTTTCGGCTCGCCCTGGCGGACCGGAAGTTCAGGCTGGAACACCCGGACCAGCCGAGGCTAGTGGCCGGCGTGACCCCGGCAGAACGACACAGCCCCTGCCTCCCGCACAGGGGCTGTGTGCTTCGGACGGAGCCCTGGCGTCTACGGCCTAGTACATGTCCCCGTGCGGCATGGGCGGCCCCGCCGCGGGCTTCTCCTCGGGCAGGTCGGTGACCAGCGCCTCCGTCGTCAGCAGCAAAGACGCCACCGACGCCGCGTTCTGCAGCGCCACGCGCTCGACCTTGGTGGGAATGATGCCCGCCTGCATCATGTCCACGAACTCGAGCGTCTCGGCGTCGAAGCCGCGAGTCAGGACCTTCTCGGCCTTGACCTTCTCGACGACGACGCTGCCCTCCAGCCCGGCGTTCTCCACGATGTTGCGGATGGGCTCCTCGAGCGCCCGCTTGACGATCTGCGCGCCCACCTTCTCGTCACCCTCGAGCTTGAGCCCGTCGATGCTGGCCGACGCCCTCAAGAGGGCCACGCCCCCGCCCGGCACGATACCCTCTTCCACCGCCGCCCGTGTCGCGTTGAGCGCGTCTTCCACGCGGGCCTTCTTCTCCTTCATCGCCGTCTCGGTCGCGGCGCCCACCTTGATCACCGCCACGCCGCCGGCCAGCTTGGCCAGCCGCTCCTGCAGCTTCTCGCGGTCGCCTTCTTGGCCTTGCCCAGGTCCTCGAGCTTGATGTTCTCCAGCTTGATCCCCAGGTCCTCGGTGATGGCCTTGCCGCCGGTCAGGGTGGCGATGTCCTCGAGCATGGCCTTGCGCCGGTCGCCGAAGCCGGGCGCCTTCACGGCCGCGCAGTGCAGCGTCCCGCGGAGCTTGTTCACCACCAGCGTGGCGAGCGCCTCACCCTCCACATCCTCCGCGATGATCAGGAACGGCTTGCCCGAGCGAGCCACCTGCTCCAGCAGCGGCAGCATGTCCTTCATGACGCTGATCTTCTTCTCGTGGATCAGGACGATCGCGTCCTCGAGCACGCATTCCATCCGCTCGGCGTCCGTCACGAAGTAGGGCGAGAGATAGCCGCGGTCGAACTGCATGCCCTCGACCAGGTCCAGCACCGTCTCGGCGGACTTGGACTCCTCCACGGTGATGACCCCGTCCTTGCCGACCTTCTCCATGGCCTCGGCGATCAGGTCCCCGATCGTCTTGTCGTTGTTGGAGGCGATGGTGGCGACCTGGGCAATCTCCTTCTTGTCCTTAGTCGACTTGGACATCTTCTTCAACTCTTCGACCACCACGTCCACGGCCTTGTCGACGCCGCGCTTGAGCCCCATCGGGTTGGCGCCGGCCGTGACGTTCTTAAGGCCCTCGCGGACAATGGCCTGGGCCAGCACGGTTGCCGTCGTCGTCCCGTCGCCGGCGATGTCGGAGGTCTTGGAGGCAACCTCCTTGAGCATCTGGGCCCCCATGTCCTCGTAGTTGTCCTTGAGTTCGATTTCCTTGGCGACCGTCACCCCGTCTTTGGTGATGGTCGGGCTGCCGAACTTCTTGTCGATCACCACATTCCGCCCCTTCGGACCCATGGTGGCCTTGACCGCCGCCGCCATGATGTTGACTCCACGGAGCAGGGCCGCCCGCCCCTCGTCACTGAACATTACCTGCTTCGGCATGCTGTGTCTCCTCCTCGCTCGTTGAATGGAATTGACCGGACCCCGGGTCCGGCCGGGTTGGGATCGTCAGTGCCGGCTGACCTACTCGAGGATGCCCAGCACGTCCTCCTCGCGCAGAATGAGGTACTCCTCGTCCTCGACCTTCACCTCGGAGCCGGAATACTTTCCGAAGAGGATGCGGTCCCCGGCCTTCACGTCGAGGGGGATCTTCTTGCCTTCGTCGGTGACCTTGCCGTTGCCCACGGCGATCACCTTGCCTTCCTGGGGCTTTTCCTTGGCGGTGTCGGGGATGATGATCCCTCCCTTCCTCACCTCCTGCTCCTCCACCCGCTTGACGAGGATCCGGTCGTGCAACGGACGAATCTTCATAGTCGACGCGCCTCCCGATGTAAGATGTTGACTCTGGCGGTTGATCCCGTGGCTAGGGAGCCCTAGCACTCACCTGCTTCGACTGCTAAATATAGTCGGTGGAGCCCTGGAAGTCAAATACAAAAAAGCCTGCAAATCCATATCCTTACTAGGAGAGACCAATGTCCGAGGCCACCGGTCGTCCTGCCGTCCTCATCTCTTACCCCCTACCCGAGGAGGCAGTTCAAATGGCCCGCGCCCGGGCCCAGGTGGATCTCCACACCGGGACAGACCCTCTCGAGCGGAACGAACTCGTGGCCCGACTCAAGGGGCGCCAGGGGCTCATCTGCCTGATCACGGACCTTGTCGACGACGGGCTTCTGGCTGCCTGCCCCGACCTTCGGGTGGTGGCCAACGTGGCCGTCGGGTTCAATAACGTGGACGTGGAGGCGGCGACGCGGCGCGGAGTTGTCGTCACCAATACGCCCGACGTGCTCACGGACACGACGGCCGATTTCGCCTGGGCCCTGCTCATGGCCACGGCCCGGCGCGTGATCGAGGGGGATCGCTATGTTCGCGAGGGGAAGTGGAAGCGGTGGGAGTTCACGCTGCTCCTGGGCGCCGACATCCATGGCAAGACCCTGGGCATCGTCGGCTTCGGCAGGATCGGGCGCGCCATGGCGCGCCGGGCGTTGGGGTTCAACATGCGGGTGCTCTACCAGGATGCCGTCCGGGCCGACGCCGCCACCGAGCGGGAGCTCAGGGCCACCCGCGTCGACCTCCCGACCCTCCTCCGCGAGTCGGACTTCGTCACGCTACACACGCCCCTGCTCTCAGAAACCCGACATCTCGTCAATCCCCAGTCGCTCAGGGCGATGAAGAAGACCGCCTACCTCATCAACGCCTCGCGGGGTCCCGTGGTAGACGAGGCCGCCCTCGTCCAGGCCTTGAAGGAAGGGTGGATCGCGGGAGCAGGGCTCGATGTGTTCGAGAACGAGCCTCAGCTCCACCCCGAGCTGATCGGGCTCCACAACGTGGTGCTGGCGCCGCATATCGCCAGCGCCTCGCATGAAACCCGGCTCAAGATGGCGACTCTGGCCGTGGAGAACTGTCTCGCCGTGCTCGAGGGCAAGACACCGCCGACGCCCGTGAACCCTGAGGTCCTGCCGGCCGCTAGGAAGTGAGGCGCGCTAGGCGCCTAGTGAGCCGCTCGAGGCGGTGCTCGAAGGTGCCGAGGACGCCCTCCGGCTGCCGGTGAACCCGAGCCCGGGAGAGCGCGTCCTGGACCACGGCGCGCGCGGCGGCGAGATCCTGCCGCCGGTGCTCGTGTAGCTTGGCCATCTCCTCCCACGGCCGCGGGTCGAAGCCGCGCTCGGAGCGTGTGGCTGCCTCCCAGAGCGCCTGGGCCTCGTCCCAGCGCGCGAGTCGCTTCTCGTGTCCGGCCAACCGCAGCAGCAGCCGCTCGCGGCCGGGGCTCGCGAGCCCGTGCTCGAGCGCCATCCGATAGCAGGCGAGCCCGCGGTCGAGGTCCAACGCCTCCCAGAGCCGGCCCAACCCCGCCAACTCCTCCGGATGGAGGTCGGGCACGGGCGCCCGCGCCACGGCCGCCGCCACCCAGCCGGTGAGCGCCACCAGCGAGAGGATGTCGTGACGATTGTGCTCGAACACCCGCGGCAGCTCACCCGGCCGCCTCATGCGGAGGTAGTTGAAGTAGACGGACGGAATCAGGGCACCGGGGAGATCGTCTTCACGACTGAACCGGAGGACGTGCCGCTCGACTGTCCCGAGCCGGCAATCGGCCAGGCGCGCGCCCCAGAGACGCCGGGCGGGGCTCAAGAGGTCCAGATGGAAGCGGTCGCCCGGCCAGCGCCGCCGCGCCAGCACGAAGCGCGTCTCCAGCAACGGGAGATCAAAGCCGGCTCCGTTGTAGGTGACGAAGCCCTCGAAGTCACGGAACAGGGCATCCAACGCCGCGAGCAGCGCGGGCTCCGCGTCCAGGTCGCGCATGAAATACTGGCGCACCTCGAACCCGTCGCCCTCGAAGAAGCCGACGCCGACGAGGAAGGCATAGGTGCCGGTGCCACCGGCGAGGCCGGTTGTCTCGGTGTCGAGGTAGAGGAGGCGGCGGCCTTCGGGGACGGGAGCCTGGGCTCGAGTCAGGAGGCTCAGCGGCTCGGGCGCAATCACGCGCGCGCGAGACAAAGCCTGCTGGCCGTGACGGTGCTCGAGATCGAAACGCCGCCGAACGACCAGGACGCGCCGCCCGTCCGTCTCCTCCAGGGTACCCCCCAGCGTCTCTTCGAGCGACGCGCCGCGGCCGGTTGGATGGCGGAGGTGGCTGTTCGCCTCGAGCCGTCTGATGACCTGACCCAGCTCGGAGACCGACAGGTCGGGCGTCACCGTCTCATCTACTGACGCCGGACCAGCCGACTGAGCAGCGCCAGGGCCACGGGCTTGGCCCGGCGGCCGACCTCGTTCACCGGTCCCACGCAGGACGGGCACCCGCTCCGGCAGCCGCAGGTCTCGATCGTCTCCAGGCCACGCGCCAAGAGATCGGGCAGCACCTGGAAGATGCGCTCGGCGAGACCGATGCCGCCCGGCTGATTGTCGTAGAGATAGATGGTGGGCGTGAATTCCGGGGTCTGGAGGAGCCGGGCCCACGCGGATTCGCGAGTGACGACGACGCCCGCCTCCGACGGGGAGCCGTCGCCGAGCCAGGAGCCGAGGTCCCGGATATCGCAGAGGAGAAAGAGGGGCGCCAGATGATGGAAGAGGCGGGCGAGGGCGCGCAGCCCGTCCAAGAGCTCGTCGCGACTCGGCGACACCTGTCTCAGGAGCGCCGGGTCGAGGGCCAGCCAGACGCTGGTCGTCTGCATCTCCTGCTGCGGGAGCTCCACCTCGCCCGAGCCCACGTTCTCGAGCGTCCGCATCTTGATCTTCTTGAAACCCACCACCTTGTCCGCCACCAGCACCTCGCCCTGTTCGGCCAGGAGCCCCGGCGTCTGCTGCCTCCCGAGGCGCTGGAGGATCCAGACCCCCTTGGCGCTGATGGCGTCGGTGAAGTAATCGACCATCACGCGCTTGACGTAGGCCACCTTCTCTTCGTCCTCGCGGTAGTGCAGCTCCTGCACCTCAAAGGGCTCGCCCTCCACCATGTAGATCGCCTTGGGGTAGATCATGGCGAAGGCGCTCTTCCAGTCCACCTCGGCGATGATCTGCCGGCGCCTGGTCTGCCTGGCGTCCTGCGCCGTCGTGTCGATCACGAGGAAGTTGTCCGAGGTGACGGTGCGCAGGGAGATGTGATCCGCCGGATAGGTCTCCGAGGTCCAGTGAAAGTGGTCGCCCGCCTGGTGCAGCAGCCCTTCCTCCTCCAGCGCCCGCAGATGGGTCCAGACGTCGCCCCCGAAGGCCTCGCCTGTCGCGAAGGGCAGCTCGAAGGCGCCGCACTTGAGGTGGTTGACGAGGATGAACGGATTCTCGGGATTGATCAGCGCGTGCTCGGGCGGAGCGCCGAACAGGTAGTCGGGATGGGACACCAGGTACTGATCTATGGGAGAGCTGGTCGCCACCAGGATGGCCGCCGACTGGCCGCTCCGCCGTCCCGCGCGCCCCGCCTGCTGCCACGTGGAGGCGATGGTGCCGGGATAGCCCGCGAGCACGGCGACGTCCAGGTGGCCGATGTCGATGCCCAGCTCGAGGGCGCTGGTGGCAACGACGCCCAGCACCTCGCCCGAGCGCAGCCCCTGCTCCACCTCGCGTCGGCGAAGCGGGAGATAGCCGCCGCGGTAACCCCGCACCATCCCGGAGTCGCCCGTCCTGTCTTCCACCGCCTTCTTCACGCTCGCGAGCACGACCTCCGTCGCCAGGCGGCTCTGGCAGAACGCGATGGTGGGGACCTTCTGCCTGAGGAAGCGCGCGGTGAGCTTGGCCGCCTCGCCGAGATAGGGGGCGCGGATGCCCAGCTCCGGGTTCACCACCGGCGGGTTGTAGCAGACGAAGACCTTCTCTCCGGCCGGCGCGCCGCTTTCGCTCAACTCCGACACGGGCTCCCCCGTGAGCCGCTCGGCCAGCTCCTTCGGGTTCGCGATGGTGGCCGAAGCCATGATGAACTGCGGCGCCGAGCCATAGTGCCGGCAGATGCGCTTGAGCCGCCTCAGCACATTGGCCAGATGGCTCCCGAACACCCCCCGATAGGCGTGCAGCTCGTCGATCACGACGTAGCAGAGGTCCTGGAACAGGTTCACCCACTTGGTGTGGTGGGGCAGGATCCCGGAGTGCAGCATGTCCGGATTGGTGAGCACCAGATTGGCGCGCGCGCGCACCGACCGTCGCGCGTCCTGGGGCGTGTCGCCGTCATAGGTGAACATCCGCATGTCGGGCAGCGTCTTCGCGAGGAGGGTGAGCTCGGCGAGCTGGTCCTGGGCCAGGGCCTTGGTGGGAAAGAGATACAGCACGCGGCTGTCGGGCTGCTGGACCAGGGCTTGCAGCACCGGCAGGTTGTAGCAGAGCGTCTTGCCCGAGGCCGTCGGGGTGACCACGACCAGGTTCTCCCCTTTGGAAACGACCTCGAAGGCCCTGGCCTGGTGGCTGTAGAGCTGCTGCACACCGCGTGATCTGAGGGACTCCACGAGGCGCGGATCCAGCGACGACGGGAACGGGGCGAAGATGGCGGGCCTGGCCTCGAAATGTCGAACCGCGGTGATGAAGGAACCGGTTTCGAGCGAAGTCAAGAGCTCATCGAGGAGCTCCGGGAGTGGCATGGCTCATCCTATGTTTCGTGACTCGAGGTTGTCAACTTCCAGCCCCTGGTGTAACGCTTTGGGGGTGTCGGCGCTCCGAGTCCTGCCGCCGCTCGCCTGGACCGCTCTCATTGCCTGGTTCTCCACCGGCGGCTGGAGCGCCACCGAGACCAGCGCCACCCTCCTGCCGCTGCTGCAGCGGCTCCTGCCCTGGGCGGCTCCGGAGCAGCTCGAGGCCCTCCACTGGCTCGCCCGGAAAGCCGCTCATGCCGTGGAGTACGGCGTGCTCGCGGCACTGTGGGGCTGGGCGCTCGGACGCCGCGACGCGCGGCCGCGCTGGCTCGCGCCCCTCGGCCTGTCGATCCTGACCGCGGCGCTCGACGAGCTCCATCAGTCGACGACGCTCACGCGGACGGCGAGCCCGGCCGACGTCCTCCTGGATTCGGCGGGAGCCGGCGCAGCCTTGATCGTGTTGAGCTGCGGCATCCGCGCGATCCTGCAATGGCTCACCGGCGTGTTGCTCTGGGTCGCGGCCGCCGGTGGCACCGCCCTCATCGCGCTCGACTGGAGTGCGGGAGTGCCGGCGGGCTGGCTCTGGGCCAGTACTCCGGCGGCCTGGACCGCGCTCGTGCTCTGGCTCGGGCGGCGCCGGGTGTGATGGGCCACCTTCCCGCCTGGCAGCAGGGCGATCTGCCGCATCCCCCGGCGTTCAGCGTACGGAACGCCGTGCGGGTCATCGGGCCCGGCACGATCCTGCTAGGCCTCTCGCTGGGTGCTGGCGACTGGCTCCTCGGTCCCGCAATCGCCGTCAAGTACGGTGCCACGCTTCTGTGGATCTGCACGCTCTCGGTGATTCTCCAGGCCCTTCTCAACACGGAGATGGCCCGCTACACCCTGGCCACGGGAGAATCCGTCTACGTGGGCTTCATGCGCACGCCGCCTGGGCCCCGCTTCTGGGCGTGGACCTACGCGCTCCTAAATCTCATCCAGCTCGGCTGGCCCGGCTGGGCGGCGGCGGGCGGCTCGGCCCTGGCCGGGCTCTTCCTCGGGCGGATGCCGCGCGGGGAAGATCGCGACGTTGTGCTGGCACTGGGCTACCTCGTCTTTCTGGCCTCGGTCGCAATCGCGCTCCCGGGCGCGCGGGCGCAGCGGCGGATCGAGCGCGCCGAGTGGCTCATGATGGGCTGGATGCTCGCCTTCCTCCTCGTCGTGGGAATCTTCCTCGTGCCGCAGAACATCTGGGCGCGGGTGACGGCCGGCTTCCTGAGCCCGCTCCTGGGACAGGCCACCCTTCCGGCCGAGGTGGACTGGCTCCTGCTGGCCGCGTTCGCCGCCTACTCCGGGGCGGGAGGCGTGATCAATGCCACGCTGACCCAGTGGCTCCGGGACAGGGGCTTCGGCATGGCGGGCACCGTCGGCGTCATTCCCACCGCGATCGGTGGGGAGACGATCCCGCTGGCCGGCCAGGGCGCCATCTTCCCCGCCACCGAGCCCAATCTGGCCAAGTGGCGGAGGTGGTGGCGCTACCTGCGCGCCGATCTCTGGTTTCTCTGGATCCCGGGCTGTCTCATCGGCATGGCCTTGCCCGTGCTCCTCGCCGTCGCGTTCGTCCGGCCCGAGACCGACACGCGCGGCCCGGGTGCGGCGGCCGTGCTGGCCCAGGCGCTGGGTGAGCGTCACGGCCTGGCCTTCTGGGTCCTCGCGCTCTTGACCGGGCTCTGGATCCTCGTGTCAAACCAGCTCGGCATCACCTCGGGGTTCGCCCGAAGCGTGACGGACATCTTGTGGACGAGCGGTGCGCGGCCCGGCCGGGCGGCCGATGCGAGCGCGCTCTACTACTCGGCGCTGGCCGTGTTCGCGCTGGCGGGGTGCCTGGCGCTCCCCCTCGCCGAGCCCCTCTCCCTGATCCTCATCGGCGCCAATCTGGCCGCGCTCAACTTCGTGATCCTGGCCTTCCACACGCTCTGGGTGAACCGGCGCCTGCTGCCGCGCAAGGTCAGGCCCTCGCTCTGGCGCGAGGTGGCCGTAGCCGCCTGCGGACTCTTCTTCGCCGCCCTGGTGGCCGAGGTCGCGATCCGACCTGCCGAGCTCCTCGCGCTGTTCGGAAACTGAGCGGCTCCTTA
>WNFU01000270.1_pt1 | contig 69298 bp, 67 predicted proteins | sample 5400121 | NCBI WGS metagenome assembly WNFU01 (sample SAMN13153360, study PRJNA577476) | soil metagenome | isolation source: 100 cm soil or saprolite under grassland replicate 1 | place: USA:California | collected 2016-06-15 | reverse complement strand
TACGCCTACGGCATCAGCGGATCGCTGCCGCCTGGGGTGAGCTTCACAGGCGGCGCCGTCCAGGGAACTCCGACGACGGCCGGGACGTACACCTTCACGATCCTGGCGGGCGCGGCGGGAGCGAATCCCGGCTCGCGCACCTACGCGCTGAAGATTGCCCTCAATGTGGCGAACACGCCGCTCGCTGCGGGGACAACTGGAGTGCCGTACAACCAGGCGCTCTCCGCCGTCGGCGCCAGGGGCCCGGTCACGTGGACCGTCGCCTCCGGCGCGCTGCCTCCCGGCCTCGCGATCACGAACGGCGCGCTCACAGGCACGCCGACGCAGAAAGGAACGTTCTCGTTCACCCTCCAGGTGGCAGACCCCGCGTCGAACTCGACTGCGACGAACCCCTACACGGTCGAGGTCGGCTGGCCGACGCTGCACGTTGTTCAGGCTCGGCTCCCGAAGGCCAAGCGCGGCGTGCGCTACCGGGCACTGCTCGCGATCAAGGACGGCACCGCGCCGTACACCGTCGTGATGACAGCGGGCCGCTTGCCGCTGGGGCTGAGCCTCAAGGCCGACGGAACGGTCTCGGGCATCCCACGCGAGAAGACCAAGAAGAGCGTGTTCCGGTTCGTCGTGACGGCCACCGACCACTACGGAGCGCAGACACCGATGCTGTTCGTCCTGCCCTATGGCGGTGCGACACGCTCTTAACAGTTCGCAAACGACTCGGCGCTACGTTGCCGCGCGCGCACCCGTCGTTGCTGAGAGGAGAGCTTTGAACCGTCTGTGCATCAGCCTGACCGCCCTGCTCTTCCTGGTCGTCGCGCCCTCGGCGCTTGCGGAGCAGCCACGCTTTGTCCAGTACCCGGACATCGACATCCTGCTGAACGGCAAGGAGCACATCGACACGCCGCCGGCTTCGCCGAACGTCGGCGACACTCTCTGGGGGAACAACGGCAGTCCGTACTGCAATCCGGTCTGTGACCCGAACGACCCCTCCCAGCAACCCAAGCCGTTCCAGATCCTCCTCCCCGGCAACGGCGTTCCGCCTCCGGGCCAGTTCTTTTCGTGGCGGCGCTGCGACGGCGCGGGCTGTACGGAGGTGCAGGCCAAGTCGACGACGGCGAACACGTACGTCGTCAAGGCCGCGGATGCCGGCTCGAAGATTCAGTTCCTCGTGTCATTGACGAACTACGACTGCGGCGAGGTCCGCCGTGACAACGGCCAGCAGGAGTGCCGCTACACGACGACGACCGCGACCGCCCTCACCGAGACGGTGGTGCAAACCGCAACGGTGGCGATCGCTCCGGCGGCGCTCGCCGAGGCAGCCGCCGGCGCGCCCTACAAGCTGACCCTGACCGGCAGCGGCGGCTCCGGCCCGTACGCCTTCTCGGTCACCTCGGGGACACTCCCCGCCGGTCTCACCCTCTCGAGCGGCGGCACGTTGAGCGGTACCCCGACCCAGAGCGGTTCGTACACGTTCACCGTGCAGGCCACGGGCTCGGGCGCCTCGCCGGGGACCCGGTCGTACACGGTCGTCGTCCGGCTCGGGCTTCCGGAGTCAGTCGGTCTCGGCGTGACCGGCGTCCCGTACACCCAGGCGCTGACCGCCGCTGGTGGCACGGGAGCGATCACCTACAGCGTGACTGCAGGCGCGCTTCCGGACGGCCTCTCGCTCTCGGGCGCACAAATCGTCGGGACGCCCGCGAAGCAGGGCACGTTCACGTTCACGCTCCACGCCGTCGACGCGGGCAACCACTCCGGCGATCGCGAATACACCGTACAAATCGCGTATCCGACGGTGACGATCGCGCCGACCGAGCTGCCCGAGGTGATCCGTCACCAGCGGTACGAGACTCAGCTCACGGCATCCGGCGGCAGCGCGCCCTATTCCTTCTTCCTCCAAGAGGGTCAGCTGCCGAGCGGAATCCGTCTGCTTGCGGACGGCACGCTGATGGGCCGCCCGCGCGGGGACGGAAGCTCGACGTTCGCGATCACGATCGGGGTGAAAGACAAGTTCGGCGCGCCTGCGACACAGCAGTACGAGCTCGCCTTCTACGGCCCGACGATCATCCTCGTCCCGGCGAAGGCGAGGGCGTTCAAGGTCGACCAGACCGTGCGGTTCCGGCTGCACGCCGAAGGCGGCACGGGGCCGTACACGTTCGAGATCGTCCGCGGCCGGCTGCCCGGCGGGCTGCGGCTCGGCGAGCGGGGGCTGCTCCTCGGCAAGCCGGACAAGGCCGGCCGGGGGCGCGTCACGATCCTCGTGACCGACGACAAGGGCGCGACCGAGACGTTCCAGCTCGCGATCGTCGTGCGCGCCTAGCGCGCGCCGTTCGGGAGTGTCGCGTCCAGGTGGTCGCCGTCGGGTTCGGGAACGTCGACGCCCAGCAGCCGGTAGAAGCGCGCGGACTCGGCCAGTCCGTGCGACACGATCCCGATCGCGCCGAGCTGCGGCATGCCTCGACCCTACCGCGCCGCTGTCACGCGCGGTCCGTAGCCTTGGCCCGATGCGGATCGTCGCGCACCTCGATCTCGACGCCTTCTTCGCCTCTGTGGAAGAGCTCGAGGATCCGTCGCTGCGGGACAAGCCGCTCGTCGTCGGTGGCGATCCACGCGGCCGCGGCGTCGTCTCGACGGCGAACTACATCGCCCGGCAATTCGGAATCCAGTCAGCGATGAGTTGCGCCGAGGCGCTGCGCCGCTGCCCGCACGCGGTCTTCCTCACCCCGCGGCACACGCTCTACGGCGACTACTCGCGCTCCGTCTGGGACGTCGTGCGCGGGATCGTCCCGACGGTCGAGCGCACCGGTCTCGACGAGGGCTACCTCGACCTCGGCGAAGTCGCCGCAGACTTCTTACGCGCGCGCGAGCTCGCCGATGCCGTGCAGACGGCCGTGCGGGGGACGACCAGCCTGACGTGCTCGCTCGGCGTAGCGACCTCGAAGGTCGTGGCGAAGGTGGCGTCCGATTCGCGAAAGCCGAATGGGGTCACGATCGTCCTCCCAGGGCGCGAGGGCGCCTTCCTCGCACCCCTCGCCGTCCGCAAGCTCCCCGGCGTCGGCCCGCGCAGCGCCGAGCGGCTCCGCACCGCCGGTATCGACACGGTCGGCGCGCTCGCCGCTCTCGGCGACGAGGAGCTCGGTGCGCTGCTGCCGGGCAAGGTCGGCGCGCTCCTTCGCGACCGCGCGCGAGGGATCGACACGCGGCGGCTTGACACGCAGGCGGAACGCATTTCGATCTCGCACGAGGAGACGTTTCCGCAGGACGTCACAGAGGCTGTGCGCCTCCACGAGGAGCTGCGCAGGATGGCCGAGCGCCTGTCGGAGCACCTGCGCAAGAAGGGTCAATCCGCCCGGACCGTGACCACGAAGTTGCGCTACAGCGACTTCTCGATCCGCACGCGCTCGCTGACGCTCGACCACGGTGTCGACGACGCGGACACGATCGGCGACCTCGCTTGCCGGCTGCTCGACCGCGCGCTCGCGGAGCGGCCCGGAGCACTTCGGCTCGTCGGCGTGGGCGTGCGCGGGCTCGAGCCGTTCGCGCAGCTGCAGCTCGCCTAGTTCATCGCGGAAAGTGCTTGCACTTTCCGCGAAACCGGTTCAGTAGCACAGGTCGATGTCCGCCGCCGACGGGGCGGCGGACGTTTCTATACGAGAGCAACTCGTCGCGCGAGCGATAGCCGCGCCAAGTCCGCCACGTGAATCGTGCAGGAGAGCGAACGGAACGGCGCAGGAGCGCCGGGCGCTAGACGACCGATGTTCGAGCACGACCGAATCGCGGAATGATGCAGGAGATGCTTGGGCCGGTTTCGACCTTGGTCGCGGCAGCCTGTCTCGCAACGCCAGTGTCCGGCAACCGCGTCGTCGCGCCTCCGTTCAAAGGCGGGATCGCGCCGCAGTACGACGTCGTCGGGGGTCGCTTCGCGCTCCACGTCGGGGGGGTGCGCGACAGACGGACCGGGTTGAGCCAGAAGATCCTTTGGGTTCTTCCTGCCCGCTACCGGAAATCGGCGGGGCCAGGACTAGCCGTGACTGGACGGCTAAATGGAATCGTTCGCTTTCGACAATGGTTCCCCGGCGCCGGTGTTCCGGGCGATCCCGCCCTCTACTTCCCCTCGAACATTGCCCCGCCCACCGCGGGCTGCTGGACGCTCACGCTGACAACCGGCCAGCTAAAGGCGCGGCTGATCGTACTCGTCCGAAGCTGAACCGCCGACCGCCGACCTTCGTCACTGCAACGCCGCTGAGACTCCCGACGTGTCCAACGTTGAATCCATAAGAACAATCGCCAAGTTCGTGCTCGGCGCAGGCGCCATCGTTCTGATACTTGCGATCTGGCTTCTGATCGACGGCAACTACGGATCGGAAGCGATGAGCCTCGTCTGTGCGGCCCTTGCCCTGTTCGGCGGACTGTGGCTGCGCCCGACCGCGCGGCGTTTCGCCAAACCGTCGCAGGTCAGCTTGACGAAACGCAGGGCGTAAGCAGTCGTGTCCCAGGGACAGTCCCTCGGACGGGGCTGGTTCAGACGAAGCTGCGCGATGAGTCGCTCCCGTAAAGGAAACGTCCGCCGCCGCCGCGTCGGCGGCGGACCTCAACTGGCGCTAGTGCACCGGCTCGCGGAAAGTGCAAAGCACTTTCCGCGAGACGGACTACGGCTGGAGCTCGTCGATCTCCCAGACGTCGCCGCGGCGCCGGTAGCGAAAGCGGTGGTGCAAGCGGTTCTCCCGGTGCTGCCAGAACTCGAGCTCGTCGGGGACGAGCCGGTAGCCGCCCCACCAGTCCGGCCGCTCGACCTCCCGATCTGCGTACTCGGCCTCCAGCTCGCGCACGCGTGACTCCAGCGCCGCCCGCTCCCCGACGGCGCTCTGGCGCGATGCGAGCGCGCTGATCCGGCTCGCGCGCGGCCGGTCGAGCCAGATCGCGTCGGATTCCTGTGGGGAAGCACGCTCGACCCTGCCCTCGACGCGCACCTGCCGCCCGAGTGGATGCCAGTAGAAGAGCATCGCTGCGCGTGCGTTCTCGGCCAGCTCGACGCCCTTGCGGCTCTCGTAGTTCGTGGCGAACATGAAGCCCTCCCGGTCGAACGACTTCAAGAGAACCATCCGGGAGGACGGCCGTCCGTCGGGGCTCGCCGTCGCGACTGCCGCCGCTTCCGGCATCGGGACGCCGCTCGCGCGCGCGTGCTCATACCAGTCGCCGAACTGGCGTACCGGATCGACGTCCAGGTCGGCCCGCCGCAGCTCGCGTTCGCGCTCGTCCATCGCGGCAGCGTATTTGACATCCAGCATCCGTAAGTCCATACTTACGGTAAGCGATGACTTACGCAGAAGCAGCGATGGCGGCGCTCGGGGACCCGACCAGGCGGGCCGTGTTCGAGCAGCTTCGGGACGGCCCACGTCCCGTCGGCGAGATCGCGGCGCACTTGCCGGTCAGCCGGCCCGCGGTGTCGCAGCATCTGCGTGTCCTCGAAGGAGCCGGGCTCGTAACCGCGACCCGGCAGGGAACCAGGCGGCTCTACCGGGTCGATCCGGACGGCATCCGGGAGCTCCGCGACTACTTCGACAGCTTCTGGTCACACGCGCTCGCCGACTTCAAGGCGGCGGCCGAGGCCAGAGCCAGGAGGCAGCGATGACCATGACCGGAGCGGATCTGACGATTCGCAAGCAGCTCGTGCTCGAATGCTCGCGTGAGCACGCGTTCGCGGTGTTCACCGACGGCATCGGCGAGTGGTGGCCGATGGAGACGCACTCGATCGGCGGGCCGAGCGGGACCGCCAGGTTCAAGGAAGGCGAGCTCGTCGAGGTGCTCGACGACGGGAGCGAGTGTCACTGGGCGAACGTCGTCGAGTTCGACCCACCGCAGCGGATCGTGCTCGAGTGGAAGGTGAATCCCGACGCGCCGGCCGCAACCGACGTCGAGGTCACCTTCACGGAGCTCGAAGGCAACACACGCGTCGAGCTCGTCCACACCGGCTGGGAAAAGCTCGGTGCGGCGTCGGACGAGAGCCGCAGCGGGTACCACGACGGCTGGGACGCCGTGCTCGGCCGCTACGCGGCGGCGGCCTGACTACTTGCGGGAGAGGGGCTGCCGCTGCGAGGCGGCGGTCCCTTTCCCGGCGAGCGGGTCGGCGAAGCCGAGCAAGCTCCCGAGCAGGGCGCGAAACTTGGCGGGCGGCATCGCCGCCGACTCGTCCTTCGCCGAGGACGGCTTGTACGGGTTGTCGGCCGCCGGCCAGAATGCCCAGGCGAAGACGGAGCTGAAGCGCTCGCAGCCGTACGCCGAGTGTCCGAGCCCGGGGACGCCGTAGCACCAGTCTTTGCCGCCCAGCGCCGCGTTGAAGAGCGCGCGCTTGCCGTCGTCGAGCAGCAGGAAATCCACCTGGTGCGCGAACTCGTCCTGCACCGTCGCCCACGAGAAGCGTCCGGCCTCGAGCAGCCGCGCGTCGAGCCACACGTGCCCGGGCTGCGACTGCGTCTGGATCCCCGGCTTGATGTGCACGGTGACCCGCGGCAGGCGGTTGAAATCGAACGCGCTCGCACCGAGGGCAGAGCGCACCTGCGCCTGCTGGCGCGGCGTACCGCCTTCGAAGAGGGCGCGCCCGCCGGCCGCGGCGGCCGGGCCGGCGGCAATCAGGGAGAGCGCCGTTGCGAGCAGGACAAGGATCCACTTCGGGCGCCGCATGCCCTTGGGATCGGAATCGAGCAAGACCGTGCGCATTCCCGCCCTGGGGTTCCTCGAATCCCCGATTCGGGGTAGTTTGCTACCGGAACAGGTCTCTGTCCTCCGGGATCGGAATGTCTGCTGCTGAGCCTTCCCCTTCCAGCTGGAGGCCTCGGATGACCGCCGCAGGCACCTGTCTGGCCTTGCCCATCACGAGCTCGGCGGCCGAGGCGAGCTCGTCGGCGACTGCGATCTGGGTCGAGCGCAGCTCGTAGCCGCGTGCGTCGCTCGTCCCGCGCAGGTCGAGGAGCGCCGGGATGCCTGCGACGCCGATCGCGACGTCGATCGTGCCCTGGCGCCAAGGCCGGCCGAACGAGTCGCTGACGATCACGCCGACCCCGCGGCCGGTCAGCTCGCGCAGGCGGTCGCGGATGCGTGCAGCGCTCGCGTCGGCGTCCTTTGGCAGCAGCACCAGCGTCCCGTTCCCGGGAGTGTTCGATGCGTCGACTCCCGCGGAGGCGCAGATGAATCCCTGGCGCGTCTCCGCGATCACGAAGCTCTGGCGCGCGCGCAGGATCCGCTTCGACTCGCGGAGGATCACCTCCAGGTGGCGCGGGTCGCCGTCGTCTCCCGCGAGTTGCCTTGCGAACGCCGAGGGCTCGACGTCGTCGAGCCGGACGACGCGGCCCTCGGCCTTGGATACCGCCTTCTGGGCGACCACGACGACATCCCGGTCCTCGAGCTCGTGGGCCTGAGCCACGAACTCGGCCAGATCGTCGCCCTCGCGAATCTCGGGCAGCCCCTCGAGCGGGATGATCTGGATCACTCGACGCCGGTGACGCGGAGGCCGGTGCGGGCGTGGTAGCGCCTGTTGAGGTTGATGATCGCCGCGGTCAGGCCCTCGAGTGCGCGCGCGACCGCCAGCGGCCCGGCGTCGAGCGCACGACCTGCCACGACCTTCTCGGCGAGCTCCCGCGCGGCGTCCTTCGCGCGAGCGTCGTCGCCGCAGATCAGCGTGTCCTCGTCGGGCGGCGCGTCGCCCGCGAGGTTGCCGGCCGCGATCGAGTGCAGGCCCGCGGCGACCGGCGCCCGAACGACCGACGCGACCTGCTCCGCCAGCGACGGGCCGTGCAGCTCGGGTCGTACGCCGTCCTTCCCGAACGAGAGCGCGCTCGCGACGCAGAGCAGCGGCGTCTCGCCGAGTGCGTCTGCTAGCTCGCGGGCCGTCTCGACCGCGGCGTCGGCCTTCGTCGCAAGGACGACGACGTCGGCTCCGCGCACCGCAGCTTCGTTCACGGCGCCGGCGACGCCCAGCTCCGATGCCACCGACGAGGCGCGCTCCGCATCGCGGGAGCCGATCACGACGTCCTCCCCCGCGGCGGCAAGGCGTTGCGCAAGCCCGCGACCGAACGCGCCCGTTCCCCCCACGATCGCAACCCTCACGCCCCTGACCGCCTTCGGCTGCCGCCCGGCAGAGCCGGGCTCTGCCGAAGGCTCAGGAACGTGAGCGAGTTCATACGGGCACGGCGAGCGCCGCCTCGGCCACGCGCCTGCGTGATTCGGCGTCCGTCATCAGCGTTCTCGTCACGATCGGTTGCACTTCGAGACCATCGGGATCGTCCGCCTCGTCGAGCACGAGCGCGTCGATCAGTCCCTCGTAGCACCGTGCGACGTGGCGGGGCGTCGTTCCGCCCGCGAGCCGCCGCAGCATCCGGTCGGCGGGCCCCTTCACAGCGCGCCCGCCGATCAGCGGGCTGACGGCGACGCAGGGGACGCGCCGGGCCGCGATGGCGTCGCGAATGCCGCGCACGGCGAGGATCGGCCCGATCGAGACATACGGATTGCTCGGCGCGAGCAGCAGGACGTCGGCTGCGGCGATTGCCTCGAGCACGCCCGGCGCGGCGGCGGCGTCCCCCTCGTACCGCACAGCGTCGACCTCGTCGCGGTGACCGCGCGCGACGAACCAGTGCTGGAACTCGAACTCGCCCGCCGGCGTCTCGAGGACGGTGCGCAGGCGGTCGTCCGTCGCCGGCAAGAGCCTCGCGTCGACGCCGAGCGCACGCGTGATGCGAGCCGTGACCGCGGAGAGCGGCTCGCCCGCGCGCAGCGCCTGCGTGCGCACGAGGTGGAGGCCGAGGTCGCGGTCGCCGAGCTTGAACCAGTCCTCGCCGCGGAGCGCCGCGACGGTCTCGAGCGCGTGCCAGGTCTCGTCGGCGCGACCCCAGCCACGCTCGTCGTCGTGCAGACCGGCGAGCGCGTAGAGCACGCTGTCGACGTCCGGCGAGACGTACATGCCCAGCACCTCGACGTCGTCGCCGACGTTGACGATCGTCGCGACGTGCTCGCCGCCGAGGGTCTCGACGAGCGCACGGACGAACTTGGCGCCGCCGACGCCGCCGCTGAGGACGCAGGCCTTCAAACGCGCACCTTCAGCGCACGACGCGTGTACTTGCCGACGCGGTCGGCGACGCGTCGCAGATCGTCCCAGGTGTCGACGTCGTCGATCAGTCCGGGGAGGTCGAGCCGGCGCGCACCGAGCGCTCGTTCGAACCTCTTCGCACTGCCGCGCCCGTAGAGCGGAACGAACTCGCGTGGATCGTCGAGCGCGATCGCGTTCGTCGTCCCGTCGCGCGCGGCGACGATCGCCGGCGCAGCGTCGAGCAGCGCCTCGAGCTCGACGCTCGTCACGCACGGCACGTCCGCGTTGACGATCGCCACCGGGCCGTCGCGCACCTGCTCGAGCCCTGCCGCGACGGCACCGCCCTGTCCGCCGGGCGCGTCGGCGACGCTCACGTCCCCGAGCCGACGGCAGGCGGCGATCACGTCTCGGCACATAGCCTCTGCGAGCTCGGCGTCGCCGAGCCGCGTCTTGCCGAGCAACTTGTAGGGAACGACGAACGTCACCATGGCGAAGAGCCTATCCCCCGACAACGCCGCGATCGCCGATGCGCTCGAGCGGTACGCGAACCTGCTCGACCTCGCCGGCTCCGGCTATTACACGGTGCGCGCCTACCGTCGCGCGGCCGAGTTGATCCGCGCGCTCCCGACGCCCGTTGCGAAGCTCGTGCGCGACCGCCGGGTGCAGGAGCTGCGCGGGATCGGGCCCGGGCTTGCGGCTGTGCTGGAGGAGGTGGTGGAGACGGGCGGGATTGCCCGCGCAAAGGAGCTGGAAGGCGTGGTGGAGCCGGAGCTCGTCGGGCTCGGCCGCTTCCTCGGGATCGGGCCGCAGCGCGCGGTCGAGCTCGGGCGCGCCCTGGGCGCACGCACGGCGGACGAGCTGCGCGCCGCGATCGAGGCCGGGCGCGTGTCGAGCGTTCCCGGCTTCGGACCGAAGACCGAGGCGAAGTTCCGCGCCGCGTTGACGCGAGAGCAGCAGGCGCGCCCTCGCCGAGGCCTGCTGCTGAACCGAGCGCGGGCACTCGTGGAGACGATCGCGGACGCGGTCGGCGGCGAGCCCGCCGGCGATCCGCGGCGCTGGGCGGACGTGTCGAACTCCCTCGCTGTGGTCGTGCGCGCCCCACGGGCGAAGGAGGCGCTCGATCGGTTCGCCTCGCTGCCGCTGATCGTCTCCGTGGTCGACCGCTCGCCGCGGCGCGCGCTCGGCCTCACAGTGGAGGGCGTGCCGGTCGAGCTCGTCGCCGCCGAGCCCAAGCGCTTCGGCAGCGAGCTCGTGCGCGCGACCGGCTCGCCGGAGTTCGTCGCGTCGCTCGGCGAGCTGCCGGACGCGCCCGACGAGGAGTCGCTCTTCCGCGCACTGGACCTGCCGTTCGTGCCGCCCGAGCTCCGAGAGGGCAAGTCGCTCAGAGCCACGAGCTCGGATGTGCCCAGACTCGTCGAATTGTCAGAGATCCGCGGCGACCTGCACGTGCACACCGACTGGTCGGACGGCAAGGCAACGGTGCGCGAGATGGCGGAGGCGGCGCGCGACCTGGGCTACGAGTACCTCGCGATCTGCGACCACACGCGCAACGTGCGCGTCGTGCCCGGCCTCGACGCGGACGACATCCGGCGCCAGGGCGAGGAGATCGCGGCCGTCAACGAACAGCTGGCGCCGTTCCGCGTTCTGCGCGGCAGCGAGTGCGACATCCTCCCGGACGGGTCGCTCGACCTTCCCGACGACGTGCTGCTCGAGCTGGACTGGGTGCAGGCGAGCGTGCACGCGGGTCAACGCGCGACGGCCGAGGAGATGACGAAGCGCGTGCTCGAGGCGCTGCGCCATCCTGCCGTCTCGTGCCTGTCGCATCCGAAGGGGCGCATCATCAACCACCGCCCTGAGAATGCCCTCGACCTGGAGCGCGTCTTCGAGGTCATGCTCGAGCAAGGCGTCGCCGTGGAGACGAACGGGTTGCCGGACCGCCTGGACCTGCGTGACGTCTACATCCGGCAGGCGATCGAGGCGGGCGTAGCGGTCGTCTGCTCGACCGACGCGCATTCGACCCGCGGGCTCGGAAACATGCAGCTCGCCGTCGCAACGGCGCGGCGCGGCTGGGCGACCGCACCCGACATCCTGAACACACGGCCGCTCGCCGGGCTGCCGCTGGGACCGAGGCCGTGAGGGTGCTGACTGCGCACCCGTTTCCCGGACCAGCTTGGGGCGAGCTCGGCGACGTCGTCTACGAGCACGATCCGGAGGCCGAGGTACTCGTCGTCGCGAACGAGACCGTCGACGAGGCGCTGCTCGACACGCTGCCCAACCTGAAGCTCGTTGCGAATTACGGCGTGGGCTACGACCGGGTCGACGTCGACGAGTGCGCCCGACGACGCATTGCCGTCGTCAACACGCCGGGCGTGCTCACCGACGCGACGGCTGATCTGGCATTTGCGCTGATCCTCGCCGCCGTGCGCGGCGTGGTCTCCGGCGACCGTGCCGTTCGTGCCGGCAAGTGGAAGGCGGGCTGGTCTCGCGGACCGCTCGCCGGCGACGTGAGCGGGGCGACGCTCGGGATCGTCGGCTACGGCCGCATCGGCTCGGCGGTCGCGCGGCGCGCCGAGGGCTTCGGCATGCGCGTGCTCTCCGTGCGCAGCACCGCGGCGGACGAGGAGCTGGACGAGCTGCTGCGCGCGGCAGACATCGTCTCGATCCACGTGCCGCTCTCCCCGCGCACGCACCGGCTGATCGACGCGCGCCGGCTCGCGCTGCTGCGCGACGGCGCGACGCTCGTCAACACGGCGCGCGGCGAGATCGTCGACTCCGACGCACTCGTGCGCGAGCTCGTTTCCGGCCGCATCAGCGCCGGGCTCGACGTCTTCGTCGGCGAGCCCGGCGTTCCGCAGGAGCTGCTCGGATTGGACAACGTCGTGCTGACGCCGCACATCGGCAGCGCGACCGTCTCCGCGCGCGAAGGGATGACGCGCCTCGTCGTCGACAACATCCTCGCGCTCGAGCGCGGAGAGCCCCTGCTGACGCCCGTTGCGCCGTAGGCGGAAGGGGGCGTTTCGACAGGCGAAACCGGGAACGGTCTCGTCATGGACGATTTCGAGTTGATCGCGCAGGAGGTGAGCGGCCTCGGTGAAAAGGTCAGCCGGCTCGAGACGCGCATGGCCGACGTCGAGAAGGTGAACACGCGCCTCGAAGAGGCCGCGCTGACCACAGCCCGTGCCCTCCAGGAGATCTCGGGTCATTGGGACGCTGTCTACGAGGCAATGCGCCGAAGGAACGCGTCCGAAGAGGCGCCCGAGGAGTGAGTCAGTAGACGCCGGCCGCCGCGCCCGGTCCGCTCGTCGACCACTCAGCGAGCTCGTACCAGTGCGTCTGGCGCAATGCCTCCGCGACCTTGGGCTCGGTGTGCGCAGCGTAGAAGACGTGCCGCTCGAGATCGCAGCAGATGGCGACGGAGTTGAGCGTGATGTCCTGGAGATGGACGAGCACGTCGGCAGGCAGCTTCGCCTCCGCGACGGTGTAGTGCTTGAACTGCAGCTCGGGCGCGATCTCCATCAGACGCGGCCAGTCCGGACAAGTACGCGAGCTCACGGCCTCCCCATTTCGGCGCCTGCGCCCACTTCCCCCCTCGACCAGCGGCCTTCGAGCAGGAGCGGCCCTGTGTCGCCGCCGTAGACGAGGAACGACGCCGCGTGCGAGAGCTGGTGGTACAGGTGCGCGCCGTCGGCGTCGGTGAGCCCGAGCGCGAGCTCGAAGCGGCCGTCCGCGAGGGGCAGCGAGTCGACGTCGAAGCGCAGCGGCAACTCGCCGCCCTCCCAGCCGAGGTCCGCAAGGTCGAGGGCACCGCCGGCCAGCAGCCGGGCGCTCTCGTCGCGCAGCTCGTACGTCAGCCTCGGCGTCGGCGCGACGCCGGTCACGCGCAGCCTCAGGGACAGCGCCTCGCCGGCGAGGAACTGGCCGCGCGGCTCCCCGTCCGGGCCGAGCAGTTGCACGTCGGCGATCCGCACCTCACCACTCCCCCACTCGCTCAGACCCGCCCGCAGCTCCTCCGGATCGCGCTCCTCGGCGAGCAGCCGCTGATAGGCGGTCATGGCGTCGTGCGTCGGGCCGTCGAAGGCCACGCGGCCCTGCTGCAGCAGCACGGCGCGCTCGCAGAGCCGTTCCACCGCGGACGCGTCGTGGGAGACGAACACGATCGTCCCGCCGCCTCGCTTGAACTCGAAGATCTTGCCGAAGCATTTGCGCTGGAACTCCTCGTCCCCGACGGCGAACACCTCGTCGAGGAGCAGGACGTCGGCGGCGAGATGCGCGGCGATCGCGAACCCGAGGCGCATGTACATCCCCGAGCTGTAGGTGCGCACGGGGAGATCGATGAACTCGTTCAGCCCGGCGAAGTCGACGATCTCGTCGAGCTGCTCCCGGATGAACGCTCGCTTCAGACCGAGGATCGAACCGTTGAGGTACACATTCTCGCGGCCCGTGAAGTCGGGGTGGAAGCCGGCGCCGAGCTCGAGCAGCGAGCCGACCCGGCCTTCTACGTCGGCATGTCCTGCCGTCGGCTTGATGATTCCGGAGAGGATGCGCAGCAGCGTCGATTTGCCGGAGCCGTTGCGCCCGACGAGGCCGACCGAGCTGCCGGGCTCGATGTCGAACGTGACGTCGCGCAACGCCCACACGTCGGTCGGCTTGCCGCGTCCGCGCGCGACGAGCAGGTCGCGCAGGCTGCGCGCCTCGCGCGGGTAGACACGAAAGCGACGGGACACGTTCTCGACGTGGATCTCACCGGTGCGCACTGGCCAACTCCATCTCCACGAGCAGAGCGAGCGCCTCGACGAACGCCGGGTCGGCGTTCGGCATCTCGATCCGCTGCAAGTCCATTCCCAGCTCGCGCGCCCGCTCCTGCGCCTCGACATCGATGTCCCAGCGGATCTCGAGGTGATCGGAGACGAATCCCACCGGACAGACGAGGGCGTCCGTGACGCCGCGCGAGTGCAGATCCGTGAGGTGGTCGAGGATGTCCGGCCCGAGCCATGGCTCGCCGGTCGGCGACTCCGACTGGTACGCGAACGACCAGTCCCTGAGCGCCGCGCGCTCGGCGATCCGCTCCGCGCTTTCGAGCAACTGGCTCTGGTACGGGTCTCCTTCCTCGAGGACGCGGGCCGGGAGGGAATGCGCCGTGAAGACGACGTGCCGATGCGTCGGGCCGATGCGCTCCGCGTAGAAGTCGAGGAAGGGCGGATAGTCGTGCCAGCTCTCGATGAAGCGGAGCTCGGCGCGGCCGCCGAGCGCAGCCTCGAGCTGCTGCCTGTACCCGGCGATGGACAGGCGGGAGTAGTGCGGCGCCAGCACGAGGCCGACGACCGTCTCCGCGCCTGCGTCGACCGCGCGCCGCGCAGCGTCGGCAATGCGCGGCTTCCAGTGCTTCATCCCGGTGAAGACCGGCATGCCGAGCTCGCGGTCGAGCGCGGCGCGCGTCTGCTCGGTGATCGCGTTCAGCGGGTTGTGGTTCTCGACGCCGAGCGCGCGGTAACGCGCAACGAGATGGTCGAGGTGCTCCGGAGCGATCGGCCGGCCGCCGCGGATGTCGGCGTAATAGGCGGGCACGTCCGCGATGTGCTCCGGCGAACCGTAGGCCATCAACACGACGGCGGTCTTCAGACGCGGGCCTCCACCGTCCGCTCGTGGACGAGCTCCCGCAGCCGGGAGAGGACGTCCGGATGCGTGCGCGGCAGGACGCCGTGGCCGAGGTTGAAGATGTGACCGCTGCGGCCGCGGGCTCGCTCCAGGACGTCGAGCGCCGCCGTCTCGATCTCCTCCCACGGTGCGAGCAGCACGGTCGGGTCGAGGTTGCCCTGCACTGCCCGGTCGTCACCCACGTCGTCCCAGCCGCGGTCGAGCTCGATGCGCCAGTCCAGCCCGATCACGTCGCCGCCGGCGGCCGCGAAATCGCCCAGCAGACCGGCCGTCGCCGTGCCGAAATGGATCGTCGGCACGTCGACCGCGTCGAGCACGCGGGCGCTGTAGGGGGCGACGTACTCGCGATAGTCGCGGGGCGACAGCACGCCGGCCCAAGAATCGAAGAGCTGGATCACGTCCGCACCTGCGGCCGCCTGCTCGCGGACGTAGCGGGCGAAGCAGCCGGCGAGCACGTCCATCAGGGCATGCCACGCCTCGGGCTCGGTGTGAATGAAGGACTTGACCGTGGTGAAGTCGCGGGAGGGCCGGCCTTCGACCAGGTAGCCCGCGACGGTGAAGGGGCCGCCGCAAAAGCCGATCACGGCGACCTCGTCGTTCAGCTCGTCGCGCACGATTCGAATTGCGGCCGCGACCTCCGGTGCGATCTCCTCGGGAACGCGCAGCTCGGAGGCGTCCGTGAGCGGCGGATCGACGATGGGGCCGACGCCCTCGACGAGCTCGACGTCGACACCGAGCGCGAGCACCGGCGTCATGATGTCGGCGAAGATCACGGCAGCGTCGACGTCGTGACGGCGAACCGGCTGCAGCGTGATCTCCGCGCACAGCTCCGGAGTGCGTGCGAGCTTCCAGAAGGAGTGCTGCTCACGGAGAGCGCGATATTCCGGGAGCGAGCGTCCCGCCTGCCGCATGAACCAGACCGGCGTACGCTCGACCGGCTCGCGCCTCGCGGCGCGCACGAGCAGGGGCGCGGTCATTGCGTCACTACACTAGCCGCGGCGATGCAACCGGTCGGCGCGCACCACGTTCCCGCCGGCCCGCTCGCCGTCCGCTGGCTGGCATACGAGCTCGCGGAGCCGCCGCGGGCGGGAACGCCGACTCCGGCTGAGGTCGAGCTGGAGAACGCCGGCACAGCGACCTGGCGTGCCGATCCGGAGCGGCGGGTGGAGGTCGGCTATCACTGGCTCGACGATCGCGGAAATCCGATCGTCCACGGCGGCCTGTGGGCGCCGCTGCCGCATCCGGTCGGGCCGGGCGAGCGCGTCCGCCAGCCGGTCGAGCTGCGCGCACCGCTCGGCCCTGCGCGCTACACGCTGGCGTTCGACCTCGTCGACGCGGGCCGCACGTGGTTCGCGGAGATCGGCAACGCACCGCTCGAGCTGCAGGTCGACGTGCGGCCGCGGATCGAGAGCCGGGCCCTAGCGGTCGTGTTCACCCCAGGCCCCGAAGAGTTGGTGGCTCAGAGCCACAAACTCTTGGAGGAGCAGGAGGAGGCGCTCGTGCCGCTCGGCGAAGAGGCCGCCCTGGCCCACCTCGCTCCGGGCTGCCTGCCCGCTGCCGACTGGTCCCGGCGGGTCCTCGACGCCCACGAGGAGGGCTACGCCGTCGTCGCAGGGGCGATCGACGGGGGCCGGCGCGCGCCGAAGGCACTCCAGTCGTGGGCACCGGGACCGGGACGTGTGCCTGCCTTTCCGCACCCGCTCCTCTGCCCGTCCCTGATTCCGGGCAGCGAGCCGTCGTGGCAGTGGCTCGAGGAGATCGAAGGCCTGCCGGCGCTCGCCCAGCCGCCGCGCGAGCCCTGGGTCTACGACGGACGGATCATCGTCAGAGCTCCACGGCAATCTGGTCGTCGACCCGCGTGAACACCCACGAGCCGAGCGCGAGCGAGACGACACACGCAACAGCGAGGTAGACGACGTCCACCGGGCGAGGCCAGGCTCCGAGCAGCGGCGCGCGGATCGCCTGGATCGGAGGCGTGATCGGATTGGCGTAGCGAAGGATCTGCGTCAGCGTGTGATGGTGGAACTGCGACAGCGAGTAGATGATCGGAGTGAGGAAGAACCAGGGCAACAGCAGCGACGCCACGAGGTGCTCCACGTCGCGGTAGACGACGTTCGCGCACGCCAGCGCGAGCGCCAGCCCGGCGGCGATTCCGACAAGCGGCAGCGAGAGCGGCAGTGCGAGCCACAGCTTCGATCGAGAGTCGGGAACGAACACGAAGCACGCGACGAAGAGGATCGCGAGCATGAAGGCATACGTGACGAGGTTCGTGCCGACGACCGCGAAGGCCGTCAACTGTCGCGGAAACCGCGTCTTGCGGATCAGCGGCGCCGCCTGGAGCATCGCGCGCGACCCGGCCTGGATCGTCGTCGAGAAGAACACCCACGGCGCAATCCCCGCGAGCAGGTAGAGCGTGTAGTTGGGAATCGGGGTCGCGCGCCACAGATAGTGGAAGACGAACAGGTAGACGCCCATCAGGACGAGGGGCGGGATCAGCACCCAGAGGACGCCGAGCACCGATCCCTTGTACTTCGACTGGAGATCGCGCCGCCAGAGGTTCCCGAAGAGCTCGCGATACCGCCAGATGTCCGCGTAGGTCGTCATCGCCGAGATCTAGTCTAGGTAGACGCTGTGTCGAAGCTCACAATTGACGCACCGGCGGCAGCGCGGCTTGTCCGCGCTGCTCAGCAGCCTCGACCGAAGCCACACGGCTTCGAACATGACTCGAGGCACGGGCGCAAAGGCTGGCTTCCACTCTTGATCCGCGCGAAGTCCGAAGGACTTTGCGCGGCTGAGAGCCAACAATTCGCTAACCCTCGCCGAGTACGCTTCGCGCCGTGAGCGCGGCGGCCTCTTTGATCGCCCTCCCGGTGGCTGCGCTCGTCCTGGGCGCCCTGCTCCGCTCCCCCGCCGCGCGGCGGCTCGTGTCGGCTCCGCGCGAGGACCGCTGGCATACAGCGACCACACCGCACCTGGGCGGAATCGGCATCTTCGCCGGCTTCGCGGCCGGGTGCCTCGCGGCGCTCGCGCTCGGCGCCGTCCACGGCTCGCACAAGGAGTTCCTCGGCATCTTCGCCGGCTGCGCGATCCTCTTCGCCTTCGGGCTCGCCGACGACGCCTTCCACCTTCCGCCCGTGGCCAAGCTCACGGGTCAGCTCGGCGCCGCCGCGGTCGTGCTCCTGACGGGACTGAAGGTCGAGATCGTCACGAACGACCTCCTCGCCGTGGCGATCGCCCTCTTCTGGCTGATCGGGATGACTAACGCGTTCAACCTGCTCGACAACATGGACGGGCTGGCGGCGACGCTCGCGGCGATCGCCGCTGCGTTCTTCGCGATCGACGCCGTCACGATCCACCCCAGCCGCACGGTGCTGGTGCTCTCGCTGTCGCTGCTCGGCGCATGCGCCGCGTTCCTGCCGTTCAACATCTGGCCCGGCCGTACGGCGCTGCTCTTCATGGGCGATTCCGGCGCGCAGGTGCTCGGCTTTGCGCTGGCCGCATTCGGACTCGCGTCGAGCTGGAAGGTGGCAGGGACGACGATCGCGACGCTGATCCTGCCGCTCTTGATCCTCGCAGTGCCGATCCTGGACACGACGCTCGTCACCGTCGTGCGCCTGCTCGAGGGACGGCCGATCTACCAGGGTGGACGAGACCACACGTCGCACCGCCTCGTGTACCACGGCCTCTCCGAGCGCCGTGCCGTCTTCCTGCTGGCGGTGATCTCGGCTGCGCTCGGCGCGACGAGTCTCACGTACGAGGTGCTCGGCAACGCGCCGATCACCCTCGTCGGCGTGCTCGTAACCTTCGCGCTGCTCGTGCAGTTCGGCAGCTTCCTGTCGGACGTTGGGCGCAGCCCGGCGACGTTGCACCCCGACCGGCCCTGGATGCGCGCATTCCTGGTGAACCGGCGCCGCCTGATCGAAGTCGTCGTCGACTTCGCGCTCGTGACCGCATCGTTCTTCGCTGCGTACCTGCTCCGCGTCGGCACCGATGCGACGCTGACCCAGCGGTCGACGTTCATCGCGGCACTGCCCGTCGTCCTCGTGACGCGTTACCTCGTCTTCATTCCGTTCGGGCTCTACAAGGGCGTGTGGCGCTATGCGGGTGCACAGGACGCCGCGCGGATCGTCAGTGCAGTGGCGTTGTCGGAGGCAGTCGCATTCGGCTTCCTCTCGGCAACACGATCGACCTGGTTCGATTTCCCGCGCTCGATCTTCCTGATCGACATGCTCGTATGCACGCTGCTGATCGGAGCGTCCCGATTCTGGGAGCGGGCAGCGGTTCGCGGCCTGGCCTCGCTCCGAGATCGCGGAGAGCGGCGGCGAACGCTGATCGTCGGGGCGGGCCGAAGCGGGCGCAGCTTGCTCCGCGAGTTGCGCGAGACGCCCGGAGAGAGCGTCGTGGGCTTCGTCGACGACGACCCGCACCTCTGGCGGCGCCGGTTGCAGGGCGCCCCGGTCCTGGGAAACTGCGACGAGGCGGCACGCGTCCTCCGCGAGGGGCAGCCCGACCGGGTCCTGATCACGATCCCGGACGCGCCTCAGGAGCGGCTCGACTTCGTGATCGAGGCGTGCCGGGAGGCCGACGTGTCGCTGAGTTTCGTCCGCCGGCAGCTCGGCGCAGAGCCGAAGCCCGCGCTCGAGACCGCCGAGTGAGCACAGTGGCAGCGAGGTTCCCGCGTGTGGGGTCCCTCGCACGCGCAGACCGGCTCGCCGCGACGCTGCCGCTGCTCACGATCTACGTCTGGCTGTGCCTGATCTACAGCTGGGAGGCTTGGGGCAACCTCACGCCGTGGCTGTTCGGCGACGAGCTCGAGCACACGCAGTTGTCACGTGCGATCGCGGTGACCGGCCACGCCGCCCGCCGGGGCGAGCCGCACTCGGCGGACTCGCTCTACATGTACGTGATCGCACCCGCGTGGTGGATCCACAACACGCACGTCGCCTACGGCGTGGTGAAGGCAATCAACGTCCTCGTGATGACCGCGGCGATCTTCCCGACATACGCGCTGGCTCGACTGCTCGTGTCGCGTCGCACCGCACTCTTCGCGGCGACGGCCGCCGTGGCGGTGCCCGCGTTCGCCTACTCGTCGCTCATCCTCGAGGAACCGCTCGCGTACACGTGGTCGATCCTCTGCATCTGGCTCGCGGTGCGCGCGCTGGCGACGCCGTCGCGCACGTGGATCGCGGCCGCGGTCGGATGCGCGCTGATCGCGCCGACGGTGCGCGGGGAGCTCGTGGTCGTCCCCGCCGCGCTCGTGCTCGCACTCGTCGCGTGGTGGTTCATCGGCGAGCGCGGCCGCGCCTGGAGGGCAGGTTGGTCGCGCTGGGATTGGGCGGGATTCGCCCTGCTCGGCCTCGGCGCGGTGATCCTCCTCAACGGCATCGCAGCGTCGCGTTCGCAGGAGTGGCTGACGGTGACCCAGCACTACAAGGGCCGGATGCTCGCGAACGGGATGTGGGCCGTCGGCGCATTCGTGATCGGCATCGGCGTCCTTCCGCTCTTGGCCGGGCTCGCTGCGCTGTTTCCGGGCCGCTGGTCGGCCCGGCCGCGGACCGAGCGTGCGTTCCTCTGCGTCGCCGCGACGACGCTGCTCGGCTACGGCTGGTACACCGCGGTGAAGGCCGCCTACATCTCGACGGTCTTCTCGACGCTGGTCGAGGAGCGAAACATCATCTACGCGGCGCCGTTGCTGATCGTGGCAACCGCGCTGTTCTTCGAGCGGCGCCGAACACACCCGGTGGCGATTGCCGCAGCCGCAGCGATCGGCTTCGACGTCATCGTGAAGACGCCGTACCACATGTACGAGCACTTCTACGCGGATGCCCCGGGTCTCTCGATCCTGCAATCCGCCAACCGTGTGCTGTCGCTCACGCCGGGCGAGGCCCAGTGGGTGCTGCTGGCGCTACTCGCGCTCTGCACGGTGTTGGTCGCAGCGGTCGCCTTCCTGAGAGTGCCGCGGCTCGGCGCCGTGACGGCCGGAGCGTTCGCCTTTCTCGTTGCCTGGAGCCTCGCCGGGCAGATCACGGGGGCGCGTTCCTCGCACAGCTTCGCGAACCAGCTGCTCGCGAATCTGCCGCGCCCGCTCGACTGGATCGATCAGGCGACCAAGGGCGCCGACGTCGTCTACTACGGCCAGCGCGTGAACCAGGAGTCCGGCGGCGACCCCAACGGCCTCTGGCAGCTCGAATTCTGGAACCGGTCGCTCCAGGGCATGTGGACGATCGACTCGACCGGCGTCGGCCCGGGGCCGACGGTCACGCCCGACGTCCTGAAGCCGAGCGGCGAGATCCGCGTCATCCGGAAATTCGACTACGCGGTTGCCGACGAAGGAGTCGACCTCGTCGGCGACGTGATTGCCCGCAAGCAGCACCTCGCCGGCGGAGGCGCCTCGACCTGGACGCTGTTCCGGGTGCACCAGCCGATGCGGCTGCGCAGGAACATCGAGGGAATCCTTCCGGACGGCTGGAGTGCGGCCCCGCGCGACGGGCCGCCGGTCGCGACGAGCGCGTACTCGCAGTTCTCCACCCCCGGGAATCGCTCGGGCTATCTGCTCGTGACCGTGTCCCGTGCCGGGGGCGGCAAGACGTTGCCGGCGAACGCGCAGCTTCGCGTCGGCACGCTCGTGATCGGTGAGGACACTCAGCCGAAGCTCGGCGAGACGCTCTTCCGCCAAACCGTGCACGCGGACAAGGACCTCGACACCCAGTTCGTGCTCGATGCGCCGCCTGCGCCGTTCCGGGCCGAGCTGAACGTCTGGCCGACGTTCAGGCCGGTCGACCTCAATCCCGCCTCGGGCGACGTGCGTCAGCTTGGTGCGCAAGTCAGGTACCAGTTCAGGCCGAAGCTGCCGCCGCCCGTGATCGGCAAGGCACCGCAGGCGGACGGCATCTACGCCGACGGCTGGATGGGCGAGAAGGCGTCGTACACGGAGTGGTTCGCGCCGCGAGGCAGGCGCGGCGAGGTGACCGTCGACGTCAAGAGGCCGAGCGGCCCCGGAAGCGCGCGGCTCGAGCTGCGGATCGGGCGGCTCGGATACACGAAGGTCGGCAACGGGCTCGAGTTCGGCATCGCGCGGGTGACGGAGCAGCGGCTCGTGACGCTGCGACGCGGCGAGCGGACGATCACGTTCCGAGCACCCGAACCGCCGTTCCGCCTCGAGGTGCGCGCTTCACGGACGTTCGTCCCCGGCGGCTCGGACACGCGCCGGCTCAGCGCGCGGGTCTCCTTCTCCACGCCGTGACGACATACGTGAACCGGTAACGCAGCGCGAGCCGCGCGAGCGCCCCGACCTGCTCCACCGCGCGGGCCAGCGCGTCGAGCGGGAACGGCAGTGGGAACCGCTGCGGAAAGAGGAATGGTCGCAGCTCTACACGTGGGAACCCGGCGGCACGGACGCGCCCGAGCATCTCGTCCACGTCGTACTGACGCGGGTTGAGGTCGAAGACGAGCTTCGTCCGCGTGTACGACCCGACACGCGCGAAGAACGCGTCGTGGTCACGGGCGTAGTAGATCGCTCTGAAGACCGTGGTCGCGTCGACCGCTTCGCCGGGATCGAACGCGTTCAGGTCGTCCTGTTCGATCTTGGCGCGGTCACCGAGGCGGGCGCGCGCGGCGGCGGCCATCGCAGGGTTCGCGTCGACGCCGTGGTAGCGCAGGCCGCGCGCCAGCAGGACGTCGCCGAGGCCGCCGTCGCCGCAGGCGAGGTCGAGCACCAGGTCGCCGGGCTCGAGACCGCGCGCGATCAGGTCGGCGCGCCGGCGCAGGTACTTGGCCGAGTCCGCGTAACTGCGCTCCGACCAGCCCTCGGCCTGCGGGCCGTACTTGTCCGTCAACGCAGCGCCCGCAACCGCTCCGGATGCTTGCGCACGAAACGGACGATGCCGCGCCAGTGCCAGAGCGTCCGTCTCGTGAAGAGCGCGCGGTCGGTGACTGCCTTGTGCGTGTGCTCGACCACAGCGTCCGGGACGTACCAGCGCTCCCAGCCAGCCTTGGCCGCGCGGTAGCAGAGGTCGATGTCCTCGCCGTAGAGGCGGAAGCCTTCGTCCAGCCCGCCGAGCTCGTCGAGCATCGTGCGGCGGAGCATCAGGAAGCCGCCGAGCATCCAGTCGGCGCGCACGGGCTCCACGGGCTCGTCGCCGAGGTGGTAATGACGGCGCTGGAGCTGGTAGGGGTCGAACAGCAGCCGGATCGGCGTACGCCGGACGAGCGTGCCGAGCACGGTCGGGAAGCGCCGCCGCGACGGCTGGAGCATCCCGTCTGGATAGACCATTCGCGGACCGGCGACGCCCGCACGCAGGTGCACGTCCATGAATTCGCGCAGGGCGGAGACGGCGCCCCTGCGCGGAACGGCGTCCGGGTTGACGGTGAGGACGTACTCGGCGTCCGTCGAGGCGGCGCCGCGGTTGACGTTCGCCGCGAAGCCGGCGGGCACCGAGTTCACGATCAGCTGCACGCCGTCCGGCACACGCCCGACGCTCTCCGGTTTGTTCGCGACCAGCACCAGCTCGTCGACCTGCGGGGCGAGGATGGGGAGCAGGTGTTCGACTTCGTCGGCGTTGTCATGTGAGACAACGACCGCAGCGACCCGAGTCACGCGCCGAGCACCTCCCGGTATGCGGCGGCTGCGCGGCGGGCGGTCTCCTCCCAGGAGAAGCTGCGCACCCGCTCGAGCCCCGCCCGCACGCGCGCCTCCCGCTCGGCGAGCGCGCGGCGGATCGCCTCCGCGAACCGGCCCGGCTCGGCGTACACGGCCGCGTCGCCGCCCACCTCCCGCATGGCGGCGTCGTCCGCCGCGACGACGGGCGTGCCGCACGCCATCGCCTCCAGCACCGGGAGCCCGAAGCCCTCGTACCGCGAAGGCAGCACGAGACACGCGGCCCGGCGGTACAGCTCGGCGAGCTGGGGCTTCTCGACGTAGCCGCGCAGCTCGGCGCCGCGGTCGCGCAGCTCGCGCGCCAGCGCGGGCTCCTTCTCGGGTCCGGCGACGACCAGCCGGAGATCGAGCTCCCGGGCGGCATCGGCCGCGGCGAGCGGGTCCTTGCGCGCCTGGATCGCACCGACGAAGAGGAGATAGCCGTTCGGCGCGCCGCCGGGAGAGAAGGCGGGATCGACCGCGTTCGGCGTGATGACGATCTTCGCGGCGTCGATCGCGTACAGCTCGACGAGGTCGCGGCGCGTGCGTTCCGAGACGGCAAAGACCCGCTGCGCGCGCCGCGCAGACCGCGGGACGACCCTGCGGAATACGAACCGGTCCCACGCCCCCATCACCGAGGGGTCGCGCTCGAAGGACAGGTCGTGCACGGTGACGACCGACGGCCCGCGCCAGCCAAGCGGAAGCGAATGCTGGAAGTGTGCGAGCGCAGGCCGCAGTCGACGGAGCAGGCGCGGCAGGGTGAACGCCATCCGGAGCTCCTGCGAGCGCGTGGTGAGCAAGAGCGGCGCCACGCCCTCGGGGACGAACTCCGGATGACGCGTCACGGCCGCGAACCGGAGCGCACCGTCCGCCGCGCCGGGCAGATGGCGTAGCAGGTTCTGAACGTACGTCTCGTCGCCGGTGCGCTGCCGCCCGAGTACGTCCGCATCGACGACGACCAGAGGCGTCACGCCCCTGGCCGCCTGGAACGTGACGTCCCTCATGCCAGCTCGCGATACACGTCGACGGTCGACGCCGCGCTGCGCGCCCACGAGTACGAGCGCGCGACGTCGGGCCCCTTTCGGGCGAGCTCGTCGCGCCTCGCGATCGCCTCGCGGATCCCCTCCGCGATCGACTCCTCGTCGCGCGGGTCGACGAGGACCGCGGCCCCGTCCACCAACTCCGCCATTGCCGTGCCCCGGCTGGTCACGACCGGCGCGCCGCAGGCGAGCGCCTCGAGCACGGGGATCCCGAACCCTTCGTAGAGCGACGGGTAGACGACGCAGAGCGCGCCCCGGTAGAGACGCGCGAGCTCCTCGTCCGGAACGAACCCGAGAAAGGTCGCACCCGCGGCCTCGACGCCGCCCCAGCCGCGGGCGCCCGCGATGCGCAGCTCGACGCCGGCGCGGCGTGCCGCGCCCGCGAGCCGCGGCAGGTTCTTGCGCGGCTCCAGCGTGCCGACGGCCAGCACGTAGTCGCCTGCTGCGCGCTCGCCGTCCGGTGCGAAGGGCGGCGCGACGGCGTTGGGAACGACGCGCACGCGCGCTTCGTCGACGTGCAGCAGCTCGACGAGCTCGCGCTTCGTGAACTCGCTCACGGCGATCACGCGGTCGGCCGCGCGCACGACGCGCGGGACCGCGAGGCGCGAGTACGTCCGCGTCCAGCGGTTGAACGCCTCCGGGTGCCGGAGAACTGCGAGATCGTGCACGGTGACGACGAGCGGAGTCGTCGACCTCCCAGGCCCGCGAAACGTCGGGCAGTGGAGCAGGTCGGAGGCGCGCGCACGACGAGGGAGCACGAGCGGGTACCAGACCGCGTCGCGCGCGGCGGCGACGAAACGTCCGCCGCCGCCCCAGGCGACGCGGCGGAGCTCCACCAGGCGCTCGAGGTGCGGCAAGAGGCCGAGCAGGTAGCGCGCCGTGCCAGCGCGGGTCTGGCGCAGAGGGGAGACGTCGAGCGTCACGTTCACGGGGCAAGTTTCGCAAGGGCGCCCTCGTACGCCCGTAGGAGCGACTCGCCGAGCGTCCGCGTCGTGAACCGTTCGGCATGCGCGCGGCCCTTCACAGCGAGCTCCTCACGGCGGGCGACGGCCTCTCGCAGCGCCGCCGCCCAGGCCTCCGGCGACTCGGGGTCGGCGCGGAGCGCGGCGTCGCCCGCCGCCTCGTCGAGGGACGCGTGCGCGGAGGCGACGACCGGCGTGCCCGACGCCATCGCCTCGAGGATCGGGATCCCGAAGCCCTCGAAGCGGGACGGATAGGCAAAGACCGCTGCGCCGCGGTAGAGCCGGGCCAGCTCTGTGTCGTCGACGTAGCCGAGCCGGACGACTCCGGGCCGGTCGAGCGCCGGCTGGGGCCCCCAGCCGGCAGCTCCGACGACGGCAAGGGCGAGGTCTTCCCCGAGCCGCTCGTGGGCGGCGAGAAGCGTGTCGAGGTTCTTGCGCGGCTCGAGGGTCGCCACCGTCAGCACGTACGGTCGGCCGAGGTCGGTGCGCTCGCCTTCCGCGCCGTAGTGGCGAGCGGGAGCCGGATAGACGACGGGAGTACGCACCGGCTCGACGCCGAGTCGCTCGTGCACGTCCCGCGCGGTGTAGTCCGAAATGCAGACCAGCAGGTGGGCGTGCTGCGCCGCATGCCGGTACTTCGCGCCGTGCATGTGCACCGTTCGCCCGTGCGTCCACTCGGGATAACGCAGCGGCACCAGATCGTGGATCGTCGTCGCACGGACACCGCCCCGCTGCGGCGGATACATCCAGTCCGAGAAATGCAGCACGTCGAAGCGGCCCAGCCAGCGCTCGGCCGCCGGCCGTTGCGCGCGGGACCATGCCGTGCGCCACCTGTGCGCAAGCGGCAGAACCGGGAGGCGTCGCTCGACGTCCAGGTCGCCGAGCGCTTCCTCCACCTGTCGCTTCACGCGAACCGACACCGGCGCGAACGCGACCACCTCGGCGCCGTTCTCGACCAAGCCGTAGAGCAGGCTGAGGAGATACGCGCCGACGCCCGAGCGCTGGTGTGACAGCGGCGAGACGTCGACCGCGACGCGCATCAGGCTGTGTCCGTGTACGCCGCCAGGAAGGCCTCACCCATCGCCCGCGCCGAGAAGCGCGATACGTGGGCGCGCCCGCGGACGACGAGCTCGTCGCGCCGCTCGCGCGCCTCGGCGAGCGCAGCCGACCAGGCGTCCGGGGCATCGGGATCGGCGCGGAGAGCCGCCTCGCCGGCCGCCTCGTCCAGCGAAGGATGTGATGACGCGACCACGGGCACGCCCGAGGCCATGGCCTCGAGGATCGGGATTCCGAAGCCTTCGAACCGCGACGGATACGCGAAAACCGCAGCGCCCCGATAGAGGCGCGCGAGCTCGTCGTCGTCCACATACCCGAGCAACTCGACAGCGGCGTCGGGCCGCGGCTGCGTCCCCCAGCCCGTCGCCCCGACGACGGCCAATCCGAGCTCGCCTCGGTCTGCCTCGAGTAGCACGCCGAGGTTCTTGCGCGGCTCGAGCGTCGCCACTGTGAGCACGTACGGGTGCCCGAGATCGGCACGCTCGCCGTCCGGACGAAAGACATCGGCAGGCGCCGGATAGGCGACGCGCGTGCGCGCAGCCTCGACGCCGAGCAGCTCGCGCACCTCGCCCGCGGTGAAGCGGGAGTTGCAGAGCAACACGTTCGCAGTGCGCGCAGCATGCTCGTACTTCGCACGGTGCAGGCGGATCGTTCGCGGGTGCGTCCACTCCGGGAAGCGCAGCGGCACCAGATCGTGGATCGTCGTCGCACGCACGCCGCCGCGCTGCGGCGGGTACATCCAGTCCGAGAAGTGCAGCACGTCGAAGCGGCCGAGCCAGTGTTCCGCGGGCGGCCGCTGGAGGCGCGACCACGCGGCGCGCCAGACACGGGCGAGGGGCAGCACGCGCAGGCGCCGCTCGACGTCGAGGTCGCCGAGGGCGTCCTCCACCATCCGCTTGCCCGGTGCGGAGACCGGCGCAAACGCGACGACGTCCGCGCCCGCCTCGACCAGCCCGCGCAGCGAGCAGAGCACGTAGTTGCCCACGCCGGTCCGCCGATGCGACAACGGCGAAACGTCAAACGCAACTCTCACGCGGCCGGCGGCGCGTACCGAAGCGAGCGGAAGTGGACCCCGAGCCGGCGTGTGTCCGCGCCGCCCGGCACGATTGTCGGCGCGACGCGGAAGTCCACCATGCATTCGCCCTTGCGCGAGCGCAGCGGAACGACGAGCGAGGCGGAGTTCGCGCGCAGCCGAACGCTCGCGACGGTCCGGCCCAGCACGCGTGCCGTCACCTGCTGCGGCTCGCCGGTGAGCCCTCGATCCGCCTCGAGAGCTGCGGTCAGCGTGCCGCCCGTGCAAGAACGGCGGGCGTACCGGACGTGCGAGCCGGACCACGTGTCCGGGTAGAGGCCCGTTACGCGAATCGCCTGGCGGAGCGGGCCGGCGAGGCGGTAGACGCTCATTCCCTTGTTGACGTCGCGGGCAACGGCCACGCCCAAAGGCTCGACGGACGCGTCGACGAACGCGTACTCGGCGCGGATCTTCCGCCCGCGCGACGTGAAGAACCCGCTCTTGGCGTCGAGAGACGCCGGACGCGTGGGGAGACCTCCGGGAAGGGAGTCGTGCAGCACGTAGACGTCCCTCACGCTGCGCGAGAAGAATTCGTTCTCCCAGACGATCTTCTCGTCCGTGCGGCTCGCCGGCTGTGGGCATTTCCCCGCGCTGCAGGTCGTCCAGAGCACGGCGACGTCGGCGTCGCGGCCGACGGCGCGGTCGATCCAATCACGGTGTGTCTTCGTCATTCCCTGGAAGAGCGCGCCGAGCGAGCTGACGCGGAATCCGTGCACGTTGTCGCCGGCCGTCCACGAGACCGCGGCGAACGACGCCAGCACGACGACCGGCAGGACGCCGGCAAAGCGTCGCGGCACGGCCAGGAAGAGGGTGGCCGCGACGATCGAGACGACGACCGCCCAGGTAGCCACGTGATCGAGCGCAATCGTGTGGTCCTGCAGCCGCCACCAGATCGACAGGGCGAGCTCGTCGGCAGAGGCCTGCACGCCGATCAGCGTCGAGAATGGCAGCACGCCGGGCAAGGCTGCAGCGAGCACTGCCGCAACACCTGCGGCGACGTGGCGCCGCGGCAAACCGAGATCGATCCACGTCAGCAGCGCGATCAGGAACAACGGCGCGACGTAGAACATGTTCCGCTCCTCGACCCGCGGCGGGATCGGATTCTTCGACGCGAAGATCGCCACCTCGAGCACGAGCCACACCGACAACGCCGTCGACGCGGCGACGAATGCCTGCACGCGCCGCGGAACGCGGCGGCCGAGGGCCGCGAGCACGAGGAACGCCGCAAACGGAATCACGCCGAGATAGAGGTCGAGCTCGGCGACGTGGTAGAGCAACCAGCGCAGCACGTCGCTCACCGAATAGTGCGTTTCCCCGGCGGCCTGATAGGCGCCGAACAGCGCGAGAACCGAGCTGCCGCGCGCGAGCTGCACGAGCGGCAGGACGACGACGGCGAAGGCGGTTGCCGCCCAGAGGACGCGGTACTCGCGCAGAGCTCGGCGCCGTCCGTCGAGCCAGGCCAGGAGCAACGGCGCCGTGACGACGGCCGGCAGGAACGCGACCGCCTGCGCACGGGTGAGAAACGCGAACGCGCACAGCGCGAGCAACACGACCTGCCGGCGCCACGTCGGCCGCTCGAGCACGAGCACGAGCACAAGGGCGATGCACACGAACACCGGGTAGAACGCGTTCTCCGTCATCAGCGTCCCCGTGTAGAGCATCGACGGGATCGCAAGCGCCAGCGCGGCGGCGGCGAGCGAGAGCCCCTGCGGCAGGACGCGACGCGCGAGGAAGTACGTCGGCACCGCGGTGAGGGACATCAGCAGTGCGTTGATCGCCTTTGCGGCCTCGTACGCGCTCGGCACCGCCGCAAACGCGCGATAGGCGGGTGCGATCAGCACCGGATAGACCAACCCGTACGCGGCAGACGGCTCGCCGCGGACGAGGAAATGACCGCCTGCCGCGAAGGACTTCGCGAGCTCGGAGTAGATCAGCTCGTCGACCATGATCCACGGCGCGACCATCCGGCGCGCGAGCGTGTAGCGGACGACTGCCGAGACGACGACGATGCTCGTCAGCCAGGCCCAAACGGGGACTTCCCGAGCCAGCGAGACGGACGCGGCGCGCGCCCGAACTACGGCGGTGCTCAGAGCTCGACCTCGTCGAGGGTACGGGCGATGCGCGCCGCCTCGGGCGACTCGGCGTCGATCCCGACGTCGGCGGCTGCGGCCGTGAGCGACTGAATCACCGCGTCCCGGACCGCTTCTCCGCCTGCCGCCTCTTCGAGCGCGGCGACGTAGAGCTCTGCGACGTGCTCCACCCCGTGCTCGCGCACTGCAAGCGCCGCGGCGGCCTCGCCCATCGACGTGCGGATGCCGGCGTCGGCGAGCCGCTCCATCGCAGCGGCGATCGCGCGAGCCTCGCCCTCGTCGGGCGCGACCTTGAGTGCGACCTCCGCCGGGAGCTCGGCGAACCAGCCGACATCCGAGACCACGATCGGCTTGCCGAGCGTGAGCGCCCGGATCACTGTGCCGCTCGTCTCGCCCATCGTCGGCGAGCGGAGCGACACGACGGCGTCGACGCCCCGCATCAGCGCCCAGAGACGCGACTCGTCGACGTAGTCGTGCCAGGCGACCGCTTCCTCGAGACCGGCGGCCTCGACCCGAAGCTCCAGGTCGATCCCCGGCGCAGCTGCGCCGACGATCAGCAGCCGCGCGCCCGGGTGCGACTCGCGGAAGCGGGCGAACCCCTCGAGCAACTGGCCCGCGCGCTTGGAGGCGTTGAGGTTCCCGAACGCGCCCAGGACCGGGTCCCCGGGGATGCGCTCCGCGGGAATGTCGGGCGCAGGCCAGGCCGGATGAGGAACGTGCCAGAGCGGGCCTGTGTACCCCAGCTCGCGCACGCGGCCCTCGACGTAGTGCGAGTGCACGATCAAGCCCGTCGCGCGCTCGAGCACCTCGCCGCAGAGCGGGAAGTCCTCGGGGCGGACCTCCCACAGCGGCGGGATGCAGCCGTCGATCACACCGAGGCCGAGCAATCTCGCGGCTACGCCGCCCTCTCGCTCGAGCGCCGCTAGGTACGCAGGCCCGTCCTTGCGCCCGAGCGTCGTCCCCGCGATCAGGTGGTGCAACACGAAGTCGTGCAGGACGACGACGCCGGGCTCGGCACGCAGCCGCTCGAGGATCCAGCCGTGGGCGTCGGGGTTGTTTCCGATGTGGTAGAGCGCAACGTCGCCGCGCGCGCGGCCGCCCCGTTTCGCGAGGTCGACGTCGATGCGCCGGCGCAACGCCGGCAGCAGCAGCGCCGAGTACTCCGAGATCCCGGTGCGCTCCGGCGGAAAGGGCGAGTAGTAGGCGACCTTCATGAGTTCACTTCAGTAACGCGTCGACGACCTTGTCCCACGTCACCTGCACCGCGAGCGCGCGGCCCGCCTCGCCCCATGCGCGCGCCTCCGCGTCGTGGTCGAGCAGGAAGCGGCACGCGCGGGCCAGCTCCTCGACTTGCGGCGCGATCACGAGCCCTGTGCGATGGTCGTGGACGACGTCGAGCGGCCCGCCGGCGTCATGCGTCGTCACGACCGGCTTCGACGACATGAACGCCTCGTACGGGACCATTCCGTAGTCCTCGTCCACCGGCGCGTAGTAGACGCCACGGCAACGGGCGTAGAGGTCGGCAAGCTCGGACTCGCTGACCCGCCCGGCGAACACGGCGCGCCCGTCGAGTCCGTTTCGGAGCGCGATCGCCTCGAGCCGTTCGCGGTCGGGGCCGTCCCCGGCGATCACGCACCGGAGCTCGCCGTCCGCAGCCGCGGCCTCCAGCAGCAGGTCGATGCGCTTGGCGCGGTCGAGTCGGTTGACGGAGAGCACGAAGTCGCCGTAGTCCTCGCAGCGGAAGTCGAGCTGCTGTGGAGGCGGCAGGATCACCTCTGCCTTCAGGCCCGTGTTCCGCTCGACGCGGTCGGCGACGTTCTGGGAGATCGCGCCGAGCCTGCGCGCCTCGCCGAGCGCGACGCTGTCGAGCCGGTGGATCGCCCGCCGAAGGGCGCGATCCTCGGCCGACTCGGAGAACTGCCCGAGCTCCGTGCGGTCGAGCTCGTACGCCTGACGGAACTGGTGCACGAGCCAGACGACCTTGTTCGGATGCTTGACTGCGTACGACGGGAACTTCGTCCCGATCACGAGGTCGACCGGCCGTCCGTCGACCTCCGTCAGGTCGGCGAGCCGCCACATCAAGGCGTGCGTCAGGACGTTCTCGCGCGGATACCACTTGAACGGCATCGTGACGAGGTCCGCCTCGTGTCCGTGCTCGCGAAGCTCGTGCGTGAGCCGCTCGGCGAGGATCTCCGCCCCACCCCGCGCAAAGGGCACTTGAGGAGAACAGACGAGAATCCTCACGCCCCTGACCGCCTTCGGCTCCCGCCCGGCGGAGCCGGGCTCACGCGGCAGCTTCGCTGCCACCTCGCGCCCCCAGCCGCGGTCCACTCGACGAGCCGTATTCGCATACTGTCCCGCCGAGCTACGCACGCCCGGCGGCGCGTCAGGAGCGTGAGGGCCCTCATGTGCGCGCGATGATCGCGTAGTCGAGCGGTGCGAAGAGGATCTCCGCGACGCGGTCGTCGATCCCGTCGGGCCGGGCGGGCGAATTCAGGAAGCGCGTCTCGACCTTGCGGAATCCGCACTGCTTCGCGAGCAGCTCGAGCGTCTCGGGAACGAGCGGCTGCGCGTGCGTCAGGTCGGCGAAGTAGTTGCGGAGCGCGAGCGGCGAGAGCGGGTTGATCGTCTCCGCGACCAGCACGCCGTCCACGCGAAGCTTCTGGGCGGCGAGCTCGAGCGTCCGCACGAGCATCGGCGCAGGCAGGTGCTCGACGACCTGACCCATGAAGATGCCTCCCAACGAGCCGTCCGTGAGCGACTCGAGGTACGACACGGCGTCCGCCTGCTCCACGTCCAGTCCCTCACCACGTGCGAACGCCACCATGTCGGGATCCGGATCGATACCGCGTGCGTCCACGGCCGCGTCCCGGAGCAGCGCGAGCAGCTCGCCTCGGCCGCAGCCGACGTCCAGGACCGGCGCCGCAGCGCGGAAGTCGTCGACGTAGACCGCCTGGCGCTCGCGGACGGACTCGGTGCGGCCTCGCAGCTTCGACTCGAAGGCGAAGTAGTCGGGGAACGCGTCCGCCTTCGGCTGCGGCGCGACCGTGCGCGGCGCACCCTTGCCGGACCGCCGCTCGGTCCGGGTCAGCCGCTCGCCCAGCTCGCCGAGCTCCCGGCGCGCATCCGCCGACGCACGCGCTTCCTCGTCCAAGCGCTCCGAGAGCGCGTAGCGCGACTCGTTCAGCCGTTCCGCGATCTGGTCGTCGGACTGCCGCAGCTGCGCATCGGCGCCGCGCAGCGCGTCGGCCTCCTCCCAAAGTGCGTCGATCAGCTTCAGCGCGGCGTCGTTGAACATCCGCTGCTCGTAGGCCAGCGGCTCGACATACCAGCGCATGAACGGCCGCAGGAGTCGCTTGACCTGGAGCGCGACCAGACCCTTGAGCCCGGGCTGACGCACGAGCGGGCGTTCTGCCGTAACGGCCCAATAACGCTCCGCGAAGCCTCGGACCGCCGCACGCGCTCCCGTGCGCTCTCCGCCGTCCCGCTCGACGGCGCCCGTGCGCCGGATCTCGCGCCGCAGCCGCGCATAGAGCGCCGCGATGTCGATCTCTTCTGAGGGGGCAGGCGGGCCGGCGAGGGAGGGCCGTTTGTCCTCCGGTGCGGGCATCTTCGCGCGATTGTAGTCCGGGGCCGTTACGGCGCTGTTAGGGCGGAAGGCGCCTTCCGCCGGGCGGCGAGCAACGGGACGGAAGGTCGCCCCCCGCCCCCGGATGGACTATAGTCACAACTTCCCCGGCCGGGGCTGTCCGGAACATCTGCGACGCGAAAGGACGGTCCCGAAATGCACGCACGGCTCATCACACTTGCGGCAACTCTCGCCTCGGTGCTGACGGCGCTGCTCGGCGGCGAAGGCACCCTCTGGCCCTAGCGGCATCCCCGACCCGGGTGGCGGGCGCGTGCGAAGCGTGCCCGCCGCCCGTGGATTGCCTATAGTGGGACAAATGCCGAGACAGAAGTCCGACCATGTCGACTCGGCGGCAGCGCTCGCGCTGCGGCTGCGCGAGGCGCGCGAGGCGGTCGGATTGAGCCAGCGTCAGCTGGCCCGCGACATCTGCACGCCCGCCTACGTGTCGCGGCTCGAGAAGGGTGAGCGCATCCCGTCGCTGCAGCTCCTGCGCCGCCTCGCCGACCGCCTGGGCCGCGACGCCGACGAGCTCGCGTCGGGCGTCCCGTCCGGCGGGGTCGACCCGATGCTGGACGCCGAGCTCGCGCTGCGACTCGGCGAGCCGGAGCAGGCCGAGCACCTGTTCCGCGAGGCCGCGGAGGATCCACAGCTCCGTGGTCGCGCGCTGGCGGGACTCGGTCAGCTCGCATACCAGCGCGGCGACCACCGAAGCGCAGTCGATTTCCTCGAGGAAGCACGTGAGTCGGGAACGGCAGACTCGTCGCTGCTCGACACGCTGGGGCGCGCGTACGCGCTCTCGGGCCAGCTCGATTCGGCGATCGGGATCTTCGAGCACGCGCTGGAGCACGCACGCGAGCAGCACGACATCCAGGACACGACGAGGTTCGAGGTACTGCTCGCGAACGCGCTGGTGGACAGCGGGAACTACGGCCGCGCTGCGGAGCTGCTCGGTGACGCGCTGGCAGAAACCGCCGACGCGGCGGACCCGATCGTGCGCGCGCGTCTCTGGTGGACACAGTCGCGCTTGCACGAGGCCCAGGGCAACGGACGCGCAGCCGCCGAGTACGCAAGGCGTGCGCTCGAGGTGCTGGAGCAGACGGAGCACACGACGTACGCCGCGCGCGCGTATCAGCTGCTCGCGCACATCGAGATCGACCGCGGACAGGCCGCAAATGCGCTCGAGCTGCTCGAACGCGGCTATCCACTCGTCGAGCAGAGCGGAAACCGCTACGAGCGCGCCATGTTCAAGCTCGAACGCGCCCGGGCGCTCGCGCAAGTCGGCGACCGCGAGGAGGCGGCCTCGGCCGCGATGGAGGCCTCCGCGCTGATGAGCGAGTCGAGCCCCGGCGATGCGGCGCGGGCGTACCTGCTGCTCGGCGAGATCTTCGAGCAGCTCGACGAACGCGAGCGCGCCCGCGAGCTGTACGAGCTGGCGATCGACCAGCTGCCGGCCGAGAATCACCATCTCGGTGAGGCCTATACCCGCCTCGCCGGCCTGCTGGAAGCCGAGGGTCGCAAGGACGAGGCGCTCGAGCTGCTCAAGCGTGCGATGCGGTCGCAGACGCACGCCGCTCGTCGTTGACGACAGCGGATTCGACTTAGAGGTAGTCATGCCGGCGCGAGTAGGCTCGCCGGGATGGTCGGAATCTCCCTGCTGACGCTGATCCCGGGAATCAGCGGTGGATCGGAGACCTACGCACGGGAGCTGTGCCGCGCCCTGGCGCGCGTGGGCGGGCTCGAGTACCGGGTCTTCGTGCCGACCATCGCGACCGACGCGGGCGACGGTCTGCCGACGACGACGGTCCACGGCTACCGGGCCTCGCGCTCGATGCCCGGTCGGATCGGCGCGATGAGCCTCGCCGCCGTACGCCCCGGCCCCCTGCGCCGCGCGCTCGAGGTCGACCGGCTCGACGCGCTCCATTTCCCGCTCTCGGTGATGCTGCCGCCGGTTCGCCGGCCGCCGGCGGTGACGACCGTGCTCGATCTCCAGCACGAGGAGCACCCCGAGTTCTTCGGCCGGGCGGAGCTCGCGTATCGCCGACGCGTCTACGGCTGGACCATGCGCCACTCGCGCATCGTGATCTCGATCTCCGAGCACGGGCGTCAGACACTGATCGAGCGCTACCGGCTCGCGCCGGAGCGCGTCCGCGCGATCCACCTCGCCGTCGATCACGAGCGATTCCGAGTTCGCGGCTCGGAGCCGCAAACACGGGGCGACTATCTCCTGTACCCGGCCCGGCCGTGGGCGCACAAGAACCACGAACGGCTCTACGCGGCGTTCGCGCGCGTGCGGCGCGAGCATCCAGGCCTGCGGCTGGTGCTGACCGGCGAGGGCGAATTCGGCGACGTGCCGGCAGGCGTCCAGGTCCGCGGTCGCGTCGGCGTCGACGAGCTCGTCGAGCTCTACCGCGGAGCCGCAGCGGTCGTCTTCCCGTCGCTCTACGAGGGCTTCGGGATGCCAGTCGTCGAGGCAATGGCATGTGGAGCGCCCGTCGCATGCGCGAACGTCACGTCGCTTCCCGAAGTCGCCGGCGACGCGGCGCGGCTCTTCGATCCGCGCGACGTCGACGACATCGCGGCCGCCGTCGACGAGGTGCTGCGCAACCCGAGCCCGTACGTTGCGCGCGGCCTGGAGCGCGCGAAGCTGTTCACGTGGGACGCCAACGCGCGCGCCCACGACGCGGTCTACCGCGAGCTCGCCTCTTCCTGACGGTCGCGGCCGAGCCGTTCCAGGTCGGCGTCGACGAGCAGGCGCACGAGCTCGTCGAACGAGACCTCGGGACGCCAGCCGAGGCGCTCACGCGCCCTCGCCGGATTGCCGACGAGGTCGTGCAGCTCGGCCTTCCCGCGCTTGAGCGACTCGTCGATCTGCACGTATTCGCGCCAGTCGAGGTCGACGTGCTGGAACGCGCACTGCACGAGCTCCTGCACGGTGTGCAGCTCTCCCGTCGCGATCACATAGTCGTCCGGCTCGTTCTCCTGCACCATGAGCCACATCGCGCGCACGTAGTCGCCGGCGTAGCCCCAGTCGCGCTGCGCCTCGAGGTCGCCGAGCCAGACTTCGCCCGTGAGCCCGAGCTTGATCGACGCGGCGGCGTGCGCGACCTTGCGCGGGAGAAACTCCAGCGGCCGCCGGGGCGACTCGTGGTTGTAGAGGATCCCCGCCGAGGCGTGCAGCCCGAAGCGCCGGCGGTACGAGCGCGTGATGAAGTGCGCGTACGCCTTTGCGACGCCGTACGGCGTCAGCGGCGAGAGCGGCGTCTCCTCGTGCTGCGGCGTCTCGACCGGCTCGCCGAAGATCTCCGACGACGACGCCTGGTAGAAGCGGATCGACGAGTCCACCTCGCGGATCGCCTCGAGCAACGCCGTCGCGCCCACCGCAGCGAGCTCCGCGGTCAGCACGGGCTGCTCCCACGACATCGGCACGAACGAGACCGACGCGAGGTTGTAGACCTCCTGCGGACGTACGGTGCGGAGCGCGCGCACGAGCGCGAGCTGGTCGTTGAGGTCGGCCTGGATCAACTCGATCCGGTCACGGATCGGCTCGATGTTCGGATAGCTCGACGCGCTGCGCCGGACGACGCCGTACACGTCGTAGCCCTTCTCCAGCAAGAGCTCCGCGAGCAGCGAGCCGTCCTGCCCGCCGATGCCGGTTACGAGCGCGCGCCGTACAGACACGGCTGCGATGATACGAGGTGCTCTTCAATTGCCCGACGAAGTGCATCTGTCGCCGAGTCTCCCGGCCCGCCCTCAGAGCACGTTCCACGAAGACCCATACGCCGACAAAGACACGCCGAGTCTCCCGGCCCGCCCTCAGAGCACGTCCCACGAAGACCCATACGCCGACAAAAACACTAACTGAGGAGCTGCGCGCTCTCCCGCCGGGGATTCACGGCGGCGGGGAGGAGTTCCGCGGGCTCGCGTGGCCGGCGCTCGAATGGCTGGAGCGCGAGCTGCGGCCGGGGATGAACACGCTCGAGACGGGCGCGGGCTCATCGACGCTGGCTTTCGCGCGCAGCGGTGCCGACCATGTCGCCGTCACGCCGGATCCAGGCGAAGAGGAGCGCATCCGCGCGCAGGCGGACCGCATGGGCATCGACCACTCGCGCGTCCGCTTCGAGATCGGGCCGTCGCACGAGGTGCTGCCACGGCTCGATCACGGTCCGCTCGACCTCGTGCTGATCGACGGCGCGCACGGATTCCCCTATCCCGTCCTCGATTGGTGGTTCCTCGCCCCGCACGTGAAGATCGGCGGCCGCGTTCTCGTCGACGACGCGTACATGCCGCCCGTCGCGTCTTTAATCGATGCGCTGCGTGCGCAACCGGCGTGGGAGGTCGAAGGAAACGCGGGCTACCGGACCGCGATTGTGCGCAAGCGGGCGGAAGGCGTGCCGCACTGGGACTGGGAGGGCGAGCGCATCGGCGGCCGGATGAGCTTCCGCTACCTCCCGCCGCGGGAGCGCGCGGTCGCCGCGGTGCGGCACCGGGTCTTCTCGACCCGCGCGGGTCTCGCGCTCGTGGGTCTCTTGCGCAGGCGCAGCGGCCTCCGCTGGCGTCAGACGGGCTAGTCATCCCTCACTTCGCTTCGCTCGCGCTCGGGGGCGCGCCTTCGGCGCGCCATCGGCTGGTACTCAAAGGAACTCTGAGCTTGCGACACGCTTGCGAGCGGCACGGCTTTCGCCGCGCCGCCGGTCAACGGCTGCTCAAAACCGGAGACCTGGCGACTTTGCACATCAAATCTAATGATGCAGCGTCCGGACGTAGCGCCACGCCTCGCGTAGACCGCGTGGGCGGACGACGAGCAGCGTCCCCGCATAGAGCACGAGGCCGAGCACGGCCGCGACGATGCGGTTGGGCACGAGTGCCGCGAGCCCGAACGACGCGGTCGTCAACGCGCCGATCAGGAGCGCGGTACGTGCGAGACCGGTGGCCGTCAGCGTCAGCATGCGCGACGAGACCGCCGCCATCAGCGCGAAGATCACGCCGAAGGTCGTGATTGCGAGGGCGATCGCGAGTCCCGGCAGGTCGAACGCCGCGCGCAACGCAAGCGAGATCGGAACGTGCACGACGAGAGCGCCGACTGCGAGCGGAATCAACACGCGCGGCTTCTCGAGGACGAACAGCAGGGGGAACGTCACGGAGAACGCAACGGTCGCGACCATCCACGGCGAGAGGTAGACGACGAGATGGCCGAGCTGGCGTCCGACGTCTCCCGAGAACGCATCGCCGAGGATCACGGTCATCAGCCGCCCGCCCACCAGGGCGAATACACCGGCCGCCGCGCCGATCAGCGTCAGCGAGATCCACGCTGCGTGGATGACGTGGGCCGCGGCGCTCTCCGCGTCGATGCCGCGTCGCGTCAACGGCGCGGACGAGATCATCGAGAGCGACGACGCCGTCGCGGCGACGAGCGTTGCCGCGAAGAGGTACGCGTACGTGAGGCTCGTCTGGTTGCCCTCGCCGAGGCCCGAGGCGGCGCGCAGCGCGATCACGTACAGCCCCTGCAGCGCGAGCGGCACCGCGGCGGCTTGCACGAGCTTCCCCAACCGCACGCCGATCGCAAGGCCCCCGCGTCGCTTTCCGCCGAGGTGCCCGTACCGGATGAGGGCGATGAGCGGCACGCCGAGCGAGATCGCGCCGTTCAGCGCAAGGCCCCACGCGAGGGCGATCAGCCCGTGGTCTCCCGCAAGCGCCACGAACAGCACGAGGCCTGCAACGGCGCCGCTCGCGTAGCCGAGCGCCGCGACGATGTACGAGTCCCCCGCAGCAAGGGTCGCGGCGGCGAGCGCGGCGAGGAGCTGCATCGATGCAGCCGGCAGCAGCCAGACGAGCGCGCGCGCCGCGATGTCCGCCGACTCCTCGGGCAAGCGACCGGTGAGCGCCTCGCCGATCTGCCCCGAGAAGATCCAGGTCGCAACGATGACCGGCGCGGCGACCATCACGAAGCCGGCTGCATAGGAGACGAACTCGGCGGTGAGCCGGCCGTCCGCCGCAGCGCGCGTCAGGTCGGGGACGATCACGAGCCGGAACGCCTGCGCCGCGAGCACGACGACGAGGTAGACGCCGTACGCGGCGAGGAACCCGTCCGTTTCCGCGTCGCGGCCGAACTTGTGTCCGAGATACGCTCCTGCTACCGCCGCAGAACCGCTGACGGCGAGCGCAGATACGCCCGTCGCGAGGCCGCTTCGAACGGCGCTCCGGCGGGGAGCCAGGCTAGGCTGTGAGCTCTCGACGGCCATGGGCTCGGAGAACTCAAACAGACGGGACACAACGTGGACGGAGGATGAGTTCGCGCGCTTGCGCGAGGACTTCGGCCGCTTCTATGCCGACCGCACGGTGGCGGTCACTGGCGCGGACGGCTTCATGGGCTCGCACCTCACCGAGGCACTCGTCGAGATCGGAGCGAACGTGCACGCATTCGTCCGCGCGACCTCCAGCGGCGCACTGAACAACATCGGCCACATGCGTCGCCGCCTGAAAGTCCACTTCGCCGATCTCACGGACAAGACGTCGATCGACTTCTTGATCCGCGAGCTCGTCGAAGCGCCGGACCGTCCGTACATCTTCCACCTCGGCGCGCAGGCCCACGTGCACGAATCCTGGCACCGCCCGTACGAGACGGTCATGGCGAACACCGTCGGCACGCTCAACCTGCTGCAGTCGATCGTCGACCACAAGCTCGAGCTCGAGAAGTTCGACACCGCCGGCACGTCCGAGGAGTACGGAAACGTGCACGAGGAGATGCGCGACTTCCATACGTTCGACGAAGACGAGTCGCTGATCCTGCACGAGCGCTCGCCGATCAACCCCAAGTCGATCTACGCGACGGCGAAGGTCGCTGCCGACTTCCTGACGATGAACTACTACGACGCCTACCAGGTGCCGGGCGTCGTCACCCGCATGTTCAACAACTACGGCCCGCGCCAGAACCCGCGCTACGTCACGGGAACGATCATCACCCAGGCTCTGGAGCGGGAGACGATCGAGCTCGGATCGCTCGAGCCGCTGCGCGACTTCTGCTTTTGCACGGACGGCGTCCGCGGGCATTTGACCGTCGCCGCGCAGGGGATTCCCGGTGACGTCTACGTCTACGGCCAGGGGCGCAACATCTCGATGCGCGACTGGGCCGATCTGATCCTCCGCGTCGGCCGCGAGCGGGGCCACTGGGGCGACGACCGCGAGATCGTGACGACGCCCCTGCGCGTCCGCCCGGGCTCGAGCGAGGTAATGGCGCTACGGGTCGGCTACGAGAAGCTGCACCGGGAGACGGGCTGGGAGCCACGCATCTCCTGGGAAGAAGGCGTTGCGAAGACGATCGCATGGTACGCGGAGAACCGCGAGCGCTGGCTCGGCCGCGTGGACTGGATGACGCGCGAGCCCACGGTCGCCACCGGCTCGACATGAGAGCGCTCGTCACCGGCGGCGGCGGCTTCGTCGGGTCGCATCTCGTCGAGCGGCTCGAGGACGAGGGCCACGACGTCCTCGTCGCCCGCCGGCGCGACTACGACCTGACGCACGAGCGCGAGGCGGCGCGATTGTTCGACGACGCGCAGCCGGAGCTGGTGTTCCATCTCGCCGCGGAGGTCGGCGGCATCGGCGCGAACCGCGCCAACCCGGGTCGGTACTGGTACGCGAACCTGCAGATGGGCGTCAACATGCTCGAGGAGTCGCGCACGCACGAGGTGCGGAAGCTGGTGATCGCCGGGACGGTCTGCGCCTATCCGAAGTTCACGCCGGTGCCGTTCCACGAAGCCGAGCTCTGGAACGGCTACCCCGAGGAGACGAATGCGCCCTACGGCATCGCGAAGAAGACACTGCTGGTCGGCGCGCAGGCCTACCGCGAGCAGTACGGGCTGAACTCGATCTTCCTCCTGCCGACCAACCTCTACGGGCCGCGCGACAACTTCGATCTGCAGACGTCGCACGTGATTCCGGCGCTGATCCGCAAGATGATCGAGTCGCCCGCGGAGATCGTGCTCTGGGGTGACGGTTCGCCGACGCGCGAGTACCTGTACGTCGAGGACTGCGTCGACGGCTTCCTGCTCGCCGCGGAGCGCTACGACGGCGCCGACCCCGTGAACCTCGGCACCGGCGTCGAGACGTCGATCCGCGAGACTGCCCAGCTCGTCGCCGACGTGGTCGGCTTCGACGGCCGCATCGTCTGGGACGAGTCGATGCCGAACGGCCAGCCGCGTCGCTCGCTCGACGCGTCGCGCGCAAGAGAGCTGTTCGGGTTCGAGGCGCGCACACCGCTCCGTGCAGGACTCGAGAAGACGGTCGCCTGGTATCGCGAAAAGGCGCCGACGCATGCGCCTGCGTAGCTCGGCGGGCGCACTCGGCCAGCGTTTGCCCTCATCACTGCCCTGGGAGCCGTGGAGCGTGCTCCTGCCGCTCGTCGTCGCGGAATGGATCGGAATCGCTGCCTTCGTCAGCCGCGTGAAGCACAACGGCTGGCTCTTCTACCACGGAGGCGACCAAACCTGGTACTTCACGACCGGTTGGATCTTCGGCGACGGTCACATTCCGGAGACGTTCGTCGGCTATGGGTGGTCGCTGCTGCTCGCGCCGCTGACCTGGCTCTTCGGTCCGAATTACCTCTCCGCGCTCCCGGTCGCAATCGTCCTTCAGCTCCTGGTCTTCGTACCGCTCGGAGCCTTGGCGTCCTACGCGCTCGGCGCACGCGCCGGCGGTCGGATCGTCGGCTACCTGTCGGCGGTCGTGTGGACACTCGCGCCGTTCGCGACGATTCCCTTCTTCACTGAGCGCTACCACGACCGCTGGGTGGATCAGTTCCTGCCGGGTGTCTTCGGCCTGACCGCCCTCGGCGATCTGCCGGCGACCCTCGCGCTGCTGATCTCCGCCGTGCTGATCCTGCGCTCGTTGGACGAGCGCCGCTGGATCGTCGCGGCGGCCGCCGGTGTCGCGGCGGGCTTCGCGATCGGGATCAAGCCCTCGAACGTGCTCTTCCTTCCAGCGCCCGCAATCGCCTACGTCATCGCGCGCCGGCCCCGTGAGGCACTCGCCTTCGCGATCGCGCTCGCACCGTGCGTGCTGACGCTCGCGCTGTGGAAGCTACGCGGGCTCGGGCACATCCCGGTGCTGACGCGCGCAGCCGGAGCCTACATCGCGTCCGGTCCGGTGCCGCTGGCCGCGCTCCCGAAGTCGGCACACTTCGACTGGGATCAGCTACAGAAGAACTTCCACGGCCTGCAGGAGTTCTCGTGGAATGCACGACTGCTGCAATGGCTGCCGATCGCCGGGTTCATCGGACTGCTGCGCCGCGCACCGGTGAAGGCGCTGTTCTTCGCCACCTGGCTGGCGTCGTACTTGCTGGTCAAAGGAGGATCGTCGGTGGCGAACGTCGAGGCCGGGAGCTTCTGGCGGCTGTTGATGCCGGCTTTTCCGGCCTATTGCGCGCTCATGGCATCGATCCCGCTCCTCTGGCCGCGGACCGGCGTCCGATTGCCGGACCGGTTCCCGTATGCTCCGCGCAGGCTGCTGCCCGTCGCCGTACCTGCGGCGATCTTCCTCCTCGTTCCCCTTGCCGCGGTCGCCGCGTCGAAGCCGCTGCACCACGAGGACGCGGCCGCCGAGATCGGGCTCGAAAACCTCTTCGTGCCGCTGGGACGAGACCTCCACGTTCGCGTCACGAACGATGACGGTGCGGTGACGTTGCGCTGGTCGCCGATTCGCGGCGAGCACGCGAACGTCTTCTACGGCGTCTACCGATCGCCGGCGCGGTCATCGATCGGGAAGGGCAGCGAGCACCTGCCGGTGATCCGGGGGATCTTCTGTGAGAAGAACCCGCACGGCGCGGTGCACTGCACGCTCGAGATGGCGCGCGTCGCAACGACGCGAGGAACGGTCTACCGCGAGGGCTCCGGAAGCGGGACGTGGACCTACCGCGTCGCGGTCGTGGCGAACTGGCTGAACGACCCGACGATCGGCGATCCGTACTACATCAGCGGGCCCGTCACCGTTCATGTCCCGTAGCGTCGTCGCCGTCGCGCTCGGTCTCCTACTCGCGACCGCCTCGCTCGTCGTCCCGCGCGTACGGCACTACGCAGGGTTCCCCGCCGACGGGCGCGATCCGCACTACGACACGCCGCTGCCCGCCGCGGCGATTCGCGCCGCCGGACGGTCGCTCCCGGACGACGTCACGTACTCCCTGTCGGCGCCGGGTGCCGATCCGCTCACCGCCGGCAATCTGAAGGCCGCGGCGCAACTGTTCTTCGCGCCCGCCAAGCCTGTTCAAGCCCCGACGCAGGCGCAGTGGCTCGTCACGTACGACGTGCGTACTCGCTCCTTCTCGGTGCAGCGCCGGGCGTAGTGGGACTCGTCGCCGGAGTCCTCGCGGTCAACGCGGTGTTCCTCGCGGTCGGCTACGCGCTGCTCGCGTGCGTCATGCCCGTGAGCGCGTCGTACGCGGGCGTCGCGCTGATTGCCGGCGCCGGCTCCACAGGAGTCGGCGTCTTTCTCGCAGTCGTCGGCGGACTGCATGCCGGCCTGCTCGCGCTCGCGCTCGTCTCCGTGCTGCTCGCCGTCGCCGGCGGCGCGGTCGCCGTGCGTCTGGGCCGTGCTCGCCCGACGAGCGGCCCGGCGCTGTCGCGCGAGGGAGCCGCCCTGCTCGTGCCGCTCGTCGCCGTGCTCGCGGTGGTGCTCGTCGGCGGCTTTCGTACCACGCCGTGGCTCGACGACTCGTGGGGAATCTGGCTCCCGAAGGCAGTCGCTCTTCAGGCGCACGGGCTCGACGCCGGACTCTTCGTACCGAACGGGACCTTCGTGTCGTTCGAGGTCCCCGACTATCCGCTTTGGTGGTCGTCGGTCCTCGCGCTGGACGTGCGCGCTGTCGGCTCGGTCGATGTGCGCATCATCGACGCGCAACTCGCGCTGCTCGTCGTTGCGTTCGCCGCAACGCTCGTGCGACTGCTCTGGGGGCGCGTCCGGCAGTGGCTGCTCCTCGCAGGCGCTCTCCTCGTCGCCGCCAGTCCCGAATTCCTGCGGCAGGCGCAGAGCGGGGCAGCTGACCTGCCGCTCGCGATGTTCGCCTCGGTCGCGGCGCTCGGCGGCGCGCTCTGGCTCGTCCGCCGCGACCGTCTCGGGCTGGCGCTCTGCGGCGTCTGCGCCGCCGCAGCACTCGCGACCAAAACGGAAGGCGCACCGGAGGTCGTACTGCTGCTCGCGGTGGCGCTCGTCGCGGCTCGCCGGCGGGCATTGGCGCTTCTGCCTGCCGTCGGCGCCGCGTTCGCGACGATCCTCCCCTGGTGGGCGTGGCGCAGCGCCCACGATGTCCCGGAGCGGATTCCGCTCCGTGACCTGCTCGACCCGTCCTATCTCGCCGACCGCGCGGGACGTGTCGGCGAGAGCGCCGACACGCTCGCCGGTCACATGTTCTCGCCCGGGCAGTGGCTCCTGCTCGTCCCGCTGCTGTTCGCCGTCTGTCTGCTCCTCGCCGGCCGCACGCGTGCCGCGCTCGCACCGGCCGCAGCCGTCCTGCTCGGCTGGGCGTTCCTCGTCTGGGTCTACTGGGCCGCGCGCGACGATCTCGGCTACCTGCTCGGCACGAGCAGCTACCGGACGGTCGACCCGTTCGTCCTCGTCGCGGGCGTCTTCCTACCCGCGGTCCTCGAGCTGCTCCTCCAGGAGCGCGAGCCGCTGCGCGAGGATCGAGTTCTGATCGGAGAGCTTCGAGATCACCGTCGAGTAGTGCAGTAGCACGGCGAGAACGAAGAAGGACGCGACCGCGAACAGGATCGCCGGCGGGTAGGTCTCGACGCCGGCCCAGTGCGCCATCGTGTTCAGTCCGCCGCGCCAGACGCTCAGCACGAGCAGCACGATCCCGGTGAGCAGCCACAGCAGCGCGTAGCGCTCGCGCAGCCTGCGGGAGCGGATCAGCTCCAGGACGACGAGCAGGAGCAACAGCGATGCGATCGCGGACGCGATCGAGACTGTGAGTGGAGTCATTGCTACGCATCCTCCAGTGGGACGACGTTGCGGCGGAACGAGCCGACGAAGAGCGCCAGCAGCACCTTGACCATGTAGTAGACGGAGCCGAACGCACGGATCGACGAGCGCCCGGCCGCGCGTGGGCGCATCTGCACGGGAACCTCCTTCAGACGCAGGCGATGACGGATCAGCATCACGAGTGCCTCGACCTCGGGGTAGTCGTGCGGGTAGTCGGCCGCGAACAGCGTGATCGCCTTGCGGTTCAGGGCCTGGAATCCCGACGTCGGATCCGTGACCTTCTGGCGCGTGAGCATTGACACGGTCGCCGCCAGGATTCGGATGCCGATCCTGCGCGGCGCGGACGAGCGGAAGCCGTCGCCGCGCTCTCGGTAGCGCGAGCCGACGCAGATGTCCGCTTCATCGGCGAGCACCGGGCCGATGATCAGGGCGAGCTGCGACGGGTCGTGCTGGCCGTCGCCGTCGACGCGGACCGCGAGCTCGTAGCCGTTCTCCCACGCGTAGCGAAAGCCGGTCTGTACGGAGCCGCCGATCCCGAGGTTGAACGGCAGCTTCAGGACGTGCGCGCCGCGATCGCGCGCGACCTGCGCCGTCCGGTCGATCGAGCCGTCGTCGATCACGACCACGGAGAGCCCCGGATCGAACTCCCGGATCTCGTCGAGCACCTGACCGATGCAGGCCTCCTCGTTGTACGCGGGAACGATCGCGATGCGGCGCAGGTCCTCGCGCTCGGTCACGCCCCGGCGCTCACGGGCTCGACGATCCCGACGAGCTCGAGCACCTGGCGCGCCCGGTGCGCGTACGTGTGCTCGTCGAGGACGCGTTCGCGCGCGCGCCGAGCCATCTCCTCCGCCTGCGCGGGGTCGCCGAGGAGATCGCGGTAGGCGGTGACCGCCTGCTCCGCGTCGTGCGCGACGAGCAGCTCCCGGCCGGGCTCGAACCAGCGCTCGATCCCCTCGTAAGGGTTCGAGACGATCGCGGCACCCGCGGCTGCAAGCTCGAACGGCCGCGACGTGGACGACGCGTACACCGTTGCGTGCGAGCGACGCGTGACGTTGAGGTTGATTCGGCCCGCCGAGATCGCGCGCGCAAAGACGTTGAACGGCACGTCGCCGACCAGGCGCGCGTTCCCGACGTCGCCGCGGAAGTCGCGCCCGCCCAGCGCGAAATCGATCTCCGGCGCTCTCCGCGAGGGCTCGCCGACGAGTGCCTGCATCCACTCGCGCCGGAACTTGTCGCCGTAGCCGTAGAAGAAGACGTCGTACTCCTTCTCCACATCGTGCGGCTTGAAGAGCTCCGGGTCCGCGCCCCAGAACACCGCCTCCGCGCGGCGCGCGCCGAGCTCGCGCAGCCGCTCGAGCCCTCCTCCCGAGTTGGAGATGACCAGGTCGTACTCGGACGGATCGGCGCCGTGGTAGTAGTTGAAGCCCGTGTCCATGCCGCCGAACTCCGGCAGGCTCATCGGCACGTCGCCGTCGTAGAAGACGACCGGAACTCCGAAGCGCTCGCGCAGGTGCGTCGGGATGCCGCGCAAGTGCGACATCGGCACGGTGAAGACGACGACCGCGTCGACGTCGCGTTCGCGCGCCAGCAGCTCGTCGAGGTGCCTCTGCCACCGGGGCGTCACGTAGCGCCAGATCACGTTCCGCACGGTGCGGTCGGCGAGCGACTCCTCCGGGTTGTCCTCCGCGCGGCGGATGTAGCGGTCCCCCTTGAGCCGCGCGGCGAGATCGCGCGCCTTTGCGAAGGCCTCCGCCTCGGTGTAGAGCGGGTTCGGCGCCGTACGCCACCACGGCGACTCGACCGCCTTGCCGCGGTACGGCGTCACGATCAGGTCGACGCCGACCTCGTGCATGCCCTTCCAGAGCTGCCACCACGCGGGCGTGCAGCCGTAGCGGAAGTCGAGGTCGGCCGCGGACGCGACGGCGACGATCTTCGGCGTCTTCACGCGGCCCAGTATGCCCGCGGGATCAGCCGAGCTCGTCCAGAGCGCGCCGGATCTTCGACTGGACCGCATCAGGGCCGGTGAAATGGACGACGACGTTGACGTGCCGGAGGCCGGAGCCTGCGTCCGCTGCCGCCGACGCGTCCTCACACACCACGACGTTCACGACCGCGCCCTGTGTCGCCGCGACGAAGTGGTCCGGGCATCCCGACGTCATCCCCATCCCCGTCTGCTCGGCTCCGTTCGACGGGACGGGGCGCAGCGCGATTCCCGCGTCCCGAAAGGCACGCTTCACGTCGTCGTTGCCGAACGTCGAGCCGCCGCCGCAGCCGGCCGCGAGGAACGCGAGCGCGGTCACGAGCACGGATCTCATCGCCGCAAGAGTACGTTGTCGCGCGGTTTCGGATCCGAGGCCGTCCCGACGACGCGCAGCCACGCCGGACGCGAAGCGAGTCGGACGCGGACGGACGACTTCGCGGCCACGGCGCGCAGGTCATACGGCGGGCCGACATCGCTCGCGAGCCACACGTGACGTAAGGGAACGCCGCCGCCGTTTCGTACGATCGCCGTGATCCCGTCGAGCCGCACGGAGACGTTCGCGATCGGCAGCTCGCAGATGCGGTCCATGTCCGCCTGTGCGGCTCGAAGCACTGCGTCGCGGTAGCGGTCGCGCTGCGTGCGCGCGTCGAAGAACGACGTCGAGTAGAGGCCGAGCCAGACCTCGAGCATGATCTCGACGGCCCAGGCGCCGCCTTCGGCGAGCGTCGCGTCGTCGACGGCGCGGCACGTGTGCAGCGGTCCCTCTGCGTGCCGCGCTTCATGCACCACGTCGATCAGCAGCGCCGCAAGCGAGTCCTCGCCCTTGCCGCTCAGCCAGCCGCGGGAGGGATCGGCGAGCGCCTCCATGTACAGCGCCTCGATGTCGATCGTGCGCTTCGGACTGCAGCAGAAGCTCGTGTCGAGATCGCCGCGGAAGCGGACGCCGCGCACCACGTGCGTGAACCAGCCGTACAGCGTGCGCTTCGTCCACGGCAGCGGCTTCGTGAACCGAACGGTCTTCAGCACGCGCAGCGCCTGGTAGCCGCGTTCGCGGAGCAGCGTCATCCCGCAACGTTCCGCCTGGGAGGGATCCTTCTCGAAGCTGATGCGAAGGTCGCGCTGGAACTGCGCGATCTCCGCCGTCGAGGGGCAAGCCGTGATCAGCGCATCAATCGTTTTGGGCGGCGCCCCTGAAGCGGCTGCTGCGAGAAGCGGCAACACACAACAGATCGACAGCAGCGCGGCTCTGCCGCGCTGCTCACGCACGACAGCCGAAGCCCGCCGCCCAATGAGCGCCGCCAATGGACGCGCGCGCGAAGCGCGCGCGCTCCGGTTTGCTTCGCGCGAAGCGAGTCAATAGGCACCCCGCCGCGACAAGACGGCGGGCAACGTTTTCGCGAGGATCGTGATGTCGAGCCAGATCGACCAGTTCTCCAGGTAGTAGAAGTCGAGCCGTACGAGGTCGTCGAAGGAGAGGCTCGACCGCCCGGAGATCTGCCACATGCCCGTCATCCCGGGCAGGACGAGGTAGCGCTTGCGGTGCCAGTCCTGGAGAAGCTCGTAGTCGCGCACGGGCAGAGGCCGCGGGCCGACGAGGCTCATCTCGCCCCAGAGGACGTTCAGGATCTGCGGCGCCTCGTCGAGCGAGAAGCGGCGCAGGAAGCGGCCGACGGGCGTGATGCGCGGATCGTCTCTGATCTTGAACAGCGCCCCTCCGGCCTCGTTGCGCGTCTCCAGCTCCGCCTGTTGCTCGGCGGCATCGCGGTACATCGTCCGGAACTTGAGCATCCCGAAGGTGCTCTCGGCGAGCCCGATCCGGCGGTCGCGATAGAGGACGGGCCCTCGTGACGTGACCTTGATCGCCACCGCGATCGCCAGCCAGAGCGGGGACAGGAGGATGATGCCCGCGCAGCTGACGAGCAGGTCGAACGCCCGCTTCGTCATCCAGTCCGCTCCCGCGAACACCGGCGGCCGCAGCTCGAACAGCGGCACACCCTGCCCGGGAACGTACTCGGCGCGCTGCGTCAAGAGCTCGGTCGTCTTCGGCGCCACCCGCACCTTGACGCCGGAGCGATGCGCGGCGTCGACGATGCGCAGCAGCTCATCCTCGTCGAAGTCGGAGTCGGTGACGATCAGCTCGTCCAGCTCGCGCCCGGCGAGCACGTGCGGCAGGTCGTCGAGCGAGCCGAGCACCGGCAAGGACACGCCTTCCTGCCGCGGCGCGACGGCGCCGGCGAACTCGTACTCGATCCCGCTTCGCGCCTGTCCGAGCGAGCCGTGCAGGTGCGTCAGGTTCTCGCCGCGTCCGACGAGCAGCGCGCGGCGCTTGATCCCCGCGACGCGGAAGATGTCCTTCGTGACGACGTCGTAGCTGGCCCGGAAGAAGCCGACCAGCATCGTCGACGTGACGAATGCCGTCGGGAAGATCGCGTACGTGGAGAAGTGGTAGCCCGTCCCGATCCCGAACGCGAGCGCGATCGCGGTGACGAGCAGGAGGCCTCCGACGATGCGGCCGAACCCCGAGCGGTGCTCCCGATCCGAATAGAGACCGTTGCGCCAGAAGACGAGGACGGTCACGAGCGCGAGGAAGGGCAGCCACTTCGCCTCCGCCTCGCGCCAGATGAAGCCCCAGAGAATCGGGTCGTTCCCCACCGCGACCTCCCGCAGCACGAGGGCGACGTAGAGGCCGAGCGCGACTCCGAGCACGTCAAGGAAGACGAGCGACGCGACGCTCGCGAGCCTCCGCGCGACGGCCTTCAGCGGGGCGGCGGAGAAGAGGTACGGCCGGCGAGCGCGGACGTCTTCTGTGAGCGGCGCCGGCCTCGAATCGGCGGGTTTCGTGGCCAGGGTCACAATTGTACGTCTGAAAGATCGAACGGCCGGCGGCGGAGTCCGAGCAGGCGCAGACACGCGACCAGCGCGGTCCGCCGGCGCGCGCCGAGCAGATCCGTGTCGTGGAAGTACGCATGAACGTAGCTCGGCAGCGGCCGGAGCAAGGCGCGTGCGAGGCGCCCGGGCGAGTGCGTGGTCGGCAGCAGGCCGGGCTGGGGGTCCGTCGCGATCCGGAACGGCTCCGGCACAGGCGGCCAGAACGCCGTCGCCGTGCAGTCCAGGATGCCCTCGTCGGCGAGTACGCGCTGCACGGCGCCGTCGGTGTACCAGCCTCCGCCGCAGAAGAGCCGCGGCGCGAGCCCGCGCTCGCGCAGCCACGCGAGCTCATCGCGCACCCGCGATGCCGGATCGCCGCCGCTCGGCCGCGCATGGGAAGGGCTCGTCCAGTGCGTGTGCAGTCCGATCGGACCGCGCCGCTCGGCTTCCCGGGCGCGCGCGAGCCAGCGCCCCTCGTCTTCGCCTGCAGTGCGGTCGGGCGGTCGGAGCAGCGGGATCACCCGCAGCCCTCCGGGAGGGTGCTCGAGGAGTGCGAGCAGGCGGGCCCAGGCCTCGTCGTCCAGAGGCCGCTCCGCGTGACAGGTGACGAGGGCAGACTTCACGGTCATGTGCGGGATCTGCGGTCTGGTAACGCTAGACGGCGCGCCCGATCCGGCCCTCGTCGACCGGATGCGCGCCGCGATCGTGCACCGGGGTCCCGACGACGGCTCGACCGACGCGTTCGGGCGCTGCGTCCTCGGCCACCAGCGGCTGATCGTCGTCGATCCGGAGTCCGGCTATCAGCCGGTCGCAAACGAGTCCGGCGACGTCGTCGCGGTGTTCAACGGCGAGCTGTACAACTTTCCCGCGCTGCGCGAGGAGCTGCGCGGCCACGAGGTGCGCGGCCGCGGGGACACTCCGGTGATCCCGCACCTGTACGAGGAGCACGGTGTGGACTTCGTGCGCCGGCTGGAGGGGATGTTCGCGGTCGCGCTCTGGGACTCGAAACGCGAGCGCCTGGTGCTGGCGCGGGACCGTGTTGGGAAGAAGCCGCTCCTGTACGCGCAGCTTGCCGACGGAACATTCGCGTTCGCGTCGGAGCTGAAGGCGCTGCTGCAGCTGCCGCTGCTCGAACGCGAGCTCGATCCGGAGGCTCTCGATTCGTATCTGGCGCTCGGCTACGTCGCAGGAACACGCACGGGGCTCGCCGGGGTATCGAAGCTGCCGCCTGGACACGTGCTCGTGCTGGATGACGGCGATCTCCGCACGGAGCCTTACTGGACGCCGAAGGCTCGCGACGCAGCGCGAAGTGACGAGGAATGGCTCGGGCTCGTGCGCGCCGAGGTGCGCGCCGCGGTGCAGCGACGGCTCGTCGCGGACGTTCCCCTCGGCGCGCTTCTCTCAGGGGGGATCGACTCCTCGATCGTCGTCGCGCTGATGGCGCAGGCCTCGAGTGAGCCTGTTCGGACCTTCACGGTCGGCTTCTCGGACGACGCGTACGACGAGCGGCGCTGGGCCCGGCTCGTCGCGGAGCGCTACGGGACGCTTCACGAGGAAGTCGTGCTCGAGACCGATGTCGCGTCGACGCTCGAGCGGCTGGTACGAACTCTCGACGAGCCGCTCGGCGACGAGGCGATCCTGCCGCTCTACCTGATCTGCGAAGCCGCGCGGCGCAGCGTCACCGTCGCGCTGACGGGAGACGGCGGCGACGAGGCCTTCGGAGGCTACGAGCGCTATGCCGCGCTCGGGCTCGCGGCGCACGTCCCCCGCGTGGCCGGCGCGGCGCGGCGACTGCTTCCGGCCGGTGAGCGCCGTTCATGGGCCGCCCGCGCGGCACGCTTCCTCGATCTGGTCGCGACCCCGCCGCCGGAGCGGTATGGGCGCGTGCTGGAGGTGTTCTCCCAGGCACAGCGCCGCGCCCTCTGGGACGTCGACGCGCGGCCGACCCACGAGCTGCTGGGCGCGCCGCCGCACGAGGGCGTACGCGGATTGCAGGCGCTCGACGTGGCGACGTACCTGGCGAACGACCTGCTTCCGAAGGCCGATCTCGCCTCGATGGCACACTCGCTCGAGCTTCGTTCGCCGCTCCTCGATCACGCCGTGCTCGAGCTCGGTCTGTCCCTCCCGGACTCGCTGAAGGTCCGCGGCAGGCGCGGAAAGGTCGCGCTGCGGCGCGCCTTCGCGGATCTCGTGCCGCCGGAGCTCTCGTCGCGCGGCAAGGCGGGATTCGGTCTGCCGCTCGCGCGCTGGTTCCGCGGCGAGCTGCGCGAGGCGGCGGGCGACGTCCTCCTCGCGGACGGACCATTCCGACGGGCCGAGGTCGAACGCCTGCTCGCCGAGCACGACGCCGGTGCCGACCACGGACACCGCCTGTGGACGCTGCTCGTACTCGAGCTGTGGCGTCGTGCCTGGGTCGACGCACCCGTCGCCACGCCGGCGTGACGCGCGCACAGGCGTGGACCCTGGTCGCCTCCGCGGCCGCCGTGCCGCGGCTCGTTGCGCTACTCGTCGAGCGCGGCGACGTCCTGACCGCGTACACGGAGAAGAGCGACGACTTCGCGCGCACGTTCGTTCACTCCGGAATGTACGGGCTGATCCCGGGGATTCCGTCCGCGTACACACAGCCCCTGTACGGGTTCTTCCTCGTTCCGGTGTACTGGATCTTCGGGCGGAACTGGGTCTCGCTCGGTGTCGCACAGGTCCTGTTGGCATGCCTGACTGCGGTGCTCGTGTACGAGATCGGGCGTCACCTGCGTCTCGCGCCGTGGTTCGCAGCGCTCGCCGCGCTCGCAACGACGCTGTCTCCGTATCTCGTCTGGCACGACGTGCATGTGAACCGCGAGATCGTCGACCAGCCGCTCGCCGCGGGCGTCTTGTTGGCGACACTGGTGGCGGCCGAACGTCGCTCCTCGCGATACGCGGTGCTCGCCGGCGGGCTGTGCGGGCTGGCGGTCCTCGGCAATACGCGGCTCGTCGCCCTTCCGCTCGTGCTCGCAGCCTGGCTTCTCTGGCGCTTCCGCAGCTGGCAGGCCGTCGCCGGGGTGATCGTCGCGAGCGTGCTCGTCGTGACGCCGTGGGTGGTGCGGAACAAGGTGCAAGTGGGATGTTTCGCGCTCACCACGGACGGGCGGGCGCTGTGGAAGGCGAACAATTCGCAGACGTACTCGTTGCTGACGCATGGAAGGTGGATCGACGACGTGAAGCGCATCGCGCACTCCGAGTACAACCCCGAGGAGGCGGAGGTCCTCTACCAGCAGAAGGGCATCAAGTACCGGTCGCACGAGTGCGACCAGATGCGCTTCTACACGCGGCTCGCTCGGAGCTGGGTCGAGAACCATCCGGGCGACAAGGCGAAGCTCGCGCAGCTGACAGTTCGCATGGAGTGGGATCCGCGTCCGACCAAGACCGAGGGCCGGGCCGGCAAGGGAACGCGGATCGACACCGTGCGCGATGACGTACAGCCGCTCTATACGGGCGCCGTGTTCGTATTGGGGATCGTGGGACTCTGGTTCGCGCCGCGCGCATACGTCGTGCTCGCGCTCGCATTGCTCGCCTACAACACGCTTGCCGCCGCTGTGTTCGTCGGCGCGACGCGGTACCGCGTGTCGTGGGACTTCCTGATCGCGCTGCTCGGCGCCTGCGCAGTCCAGACCTGGTGGGAGCGGCGGCGCGCGTGATCGTCGCGCACGTGCACCGCATGCGCGGCATCGGCGGCTCGGAGCGGCACCTGCTGACGCTCCTCCCCGCCTTGCGCGCACGCGGCGTCGACGCGCGCTTCGTGGGCCTCGACGATCTCGACGGCTGGGATCCCCAGCCCTTCTACGACGCGCTCGACGCCGTGCCGTACACGCGGCTGCGAAGCGCGCGCGGATTGCGGCGTGCTCTGCACGGCGTCGACGCCGTGCACACGCACCTCGTCCACGCAGACGTCTACGGGGCGCTCGCCGCCGGACGGGCGCCCCTCTTCTCGACGAAGCACAACGACGATCGCTTCCGCACCGGGCCGTGGCGATTCGCGGAGCGGCTGCTAGCCCGGCGGGCTAGCCGGGTCGTCGCGATCACCCATGCCTTGAAGCGCTTCCAGGTCGAGCGGGTCGGTCTCCCGGCGGACAAGGTCGAAGTGATCCACTACGGGATGGACGAGCCTCCGGGGGCCTGGGGCGAAAATCCCCAGCTCGCCCTTGGGGACGGGCCCGTTGTGGCCTGTGTGGCGCGCCTGGAGCCGCAGAAGGGGGTCGACGTGGCCGTCCGCGCGCTGCACATGTGTACACCTACATCACTCGGTCCCACGTTGATCGTGCTCGGGGAAGGGCCGGAACGGCCACGTCTAGAAGGACTGGCGCGTGAACTCGGCGTCAGACTCGTCCTCCCCGGCCGTGTCCCGGACGTCGCCGCGATCCTCCGCAGCGCCGACGCGCTCGTCCATCCGGCGCGCTGGGAAGGGTTCGGGCTCGGCGTGCTCGAGGCAATGCTCTGCTCGTTGCCCGTGGTGGCAACGAATGTGAGCTCGCTCCCCGAGCTCGTCGCCGACGGTGAGACCGGATATCTCGTGCCGCCCGACGACCCTGCCGCGCTCGCGGCCGCCCTGAAACGCGTGCTCGAAGACCCGCGCGACCTCGGTGCGCGCGGTTACGACCGTGCCCGGCGCGAGTTCAGCGTGGAGCGGATGGCGACGCGAACGGCCGAGCTCTACCGTTGAGCGAGGCTCGATAGAGCAGCTCGGTCCGATCCGTGCACCGGTCCTGGGGGAAGTGCGCGAGCGCGCGCTCGCGCCCGGCCCGCCCCATCTCCGCGGCACGCGGCAGGTCGCCCGCGAGCTCCAGGATCGCGTCACACAACGGTGCGTGGTCCCCCGGCGCGACGAGCAGGCCCGTCTTTCCGTGCTGGACGAGCTCACCCAGCCCGCCGATCTCGGCGGCGATCACCGGGCGGGCGCGCTCCATCGCCTCGAGCGCGACCATTCCGAAACCCTCGCCCAGCGACGGCACGACGACGATCGCGCAGCGCTCGATCGCGTCCGCGACCGGCGCGACGTAGCCGACGAAGCGAACCGAGTCCGCGACGCCGAGCTCGCGCGCGAGCGCGCGCAGCGCGGGCTCGAGCGGGCCGCGTCCCGCGATGTCGAGCTCGAGCTCGGGCAGGTGCCGCTTCGCCTCGGCGAACGCGCGCAAGAGGACGATGTGCCCCTTGATCGGGATCAGCCGCGCGACGCACAGCAGCCGCGGCTTCGTTCCCGAGAACGCGCGCGCCGCGCCGTTCCCGACGATCCCATAGTGAACGATGTGGAATGAGCCCTCGTCGAATCCCTCGGTCTCGTCGAGGTACCGGGCGAGGCCGCGCGAGATCGCGATGTGCACGTGCGAGAGCGAGGAGACCGCGCGGTCGGCAAGGCCGAACGCCCGTCCCTCGCGGAACTCGTTGAATCCGTGCTTCGTCGAGATGCGCACCGGGATCCCCGTGAGGGCGCCGGCAATCTGCCCGTACGCGTCCGCGTGCACGAGGTGCGTGTGGAGGATCGTCGGCCGCTGCCGCGCGAGGTAGCCGGCGAGCTGCACGTAGGCGAGCGGGTCGACGTCGGCGCGAATCGGAATCGTGTCGAGCGGGACGCCGCGTGCTTCGATCTCCCGGGCGAAGTCCCACGCGCCGGACTCTGCGCCGTGCAGCATCAGCATCCGCACGTCCCAGCCGCGCTCGCGCAGACGCGGCAGCAGAGACAGCAGGTGCGCCTCGGAGCCGGAGATCCCGGCGACCTTCTGGAGGTGGACGACCTTGACGTTCACCGTTCCGCAAGGCGAATGATCGCGTCCGCCCACGAGTCGACGCTGTGGGAACGTTCCACCCGTTCGCGAAGCGACCTTCCGAGCGCGCTGAGCTCGTCTCCGGAGAGGGCGTCGAGCCGATCGAGTTGGGCAGCAAGCTCGTCCGGCCCCGTGTAGGCGAGGTCCTGGACGAGCGGCGCCAACGAAGGCGACGACGAAAGAGCAGGTCTGCACGATGCTGCGGCCTCGAGCACGACCTTGTCGGCACCGCCGCGTGTGTTCGAGACGAGCACGTCGTGCTCGGCATACAGGCGGGGTACCTCCGCATACGGCACCGGCCCGTCGAAGCGGGCATCGACCCCGAGGGTCGCTGCCTGCGCGGCGAGCTCGGCCCGGTAGCCGTCCTTACCGTCGGGACCGTGTGCCGTGAGCGTGATGGAGGCGTCCGCGCGCGCCATTGCCTCCAGCACGACGTCGAGCCGTTTCACACGCGAGTAACGGCCGAGCGCGAGCAGCCGCAGCGGCCCCTCTCGCCGGCTGGGGACGCACGGGAGCGCAGCGACGTCGATCCCGTGGCCGATCGCCGCGAGCTTCGGCGTCGGAATCGGGAAGCTCGCGCGGTCGACGCTTGCGATTCGGGTCACGACTCGCGTCGCCACGCGCAAGGTGGGCTTGATCTCGTGGTGGACGTACCAGAGCACGATGGGAACTCGCAAAGGCCGCACGATCGGCGCGGCGAGCACGGCGTAGATCGGGCACATGTGCGCGACGAGCGCCAACGGACGCGGGCGCAGGGAACGCACGAGCGCCGTTTCGTAGCGGACGCCGCGAAGCGCCTTCCTCCCCGCTCCGAAATGGAACACGCGGCAGTTTTCCGGCAGGGATCCCGGGACCGACGCTGCGGCGAGGACGATCAACTCGTCGACGCGCGCCGCAAGCGCGCGTATCTTCGGCACCGTCGCGCCGAGGACCGGATCGGCGGGATCCGCCTTCTGCGTGACGAAGATGAGGCGCCGCATCAGAAGAAGTCCAGATCACCGAGCGTGAAGTGCCAGGCCTCGCGCCTCGCGGGCAACTCGACGCCTTCGGCTAGCGCCTTGCCGATGAACCGGATCGACTCCGGCGTCGGCACGAAGCCGGCGGCCAGGTACAACCGCTCCTCGCCGCGGTTCACGAATGCAATCACCACGTCGGCGTCGACTGCGCGCGCACACCGCCGCAGCAACGCGGCCCGCCCGTGCCCGGCGAGCTCGCACACGAGCCCGGCCGAGTACCCCTTGTGCAGCGCATGGCCGACGACCGCGTATCCGCGCTCACCGTCGATCAGGCGATAGGCGCGCGGCGAATCGGCGTAACGCCAGCTGAGGTACGTCGTGTCCTTCACGAAGCGATTGGCTCCAGTCCGGTCGAGCCCGCCGTGACGCCCCTCGAACTGCGGGGCCGCACCACCGTCCAGGCCGCCGCGCCCCGTCCGCCGCAGCCGCTTCGGCCGCGCCCAGATACGCAGGTGGCAGAGATCGCGCCAGCCGAGCTTGCCGACGAGGATCGGTCCGGCGATCGGGTTCGTGAAGCCGAGCACGCAGGGCGCTCCCGCCCGTGCCGCCTCCTCTTCGTTGTGCAGCTCGAGCGCCGACCAGACGCCTCGGCCGCGCGCCGCCGGTGTCGTTGCGGCGTGCACTGCAAACGCGACATCGCGCCGCACGCCGCCGAGGTGCATGCGAAAGAACGACATCGCGGAAACGCCCAGCAGCTGCCCGTCGGCCTCCGACGCGGTCACGAGCCGTGGCCCGACCGGGTTGCGGTCGAACCACCAGTCGAACTCGGCCGTGGACATCGCGCTGCCGTAGACGTCGCGCATCACCGTGAGGAACGGCTCCCGTTCCGCGGCGATCACTTCGTCGAGGTGCCGAGCGCCGCATTCAGCACGCGGCGCGCGTACGTACCCGTCACCGTGTCCTTCACCGCGATCAGGTCGCAGGCGCCGCGGAGCACGAGCTCGAACGTCCGCGCCGGGTACGGCTCGACGTTGTAGCGATGGAGACGCAGCGGATCCGTCCGCGGCGAGTTCGCACCGGAGACGGACGTGAACGCGACCGCGTAGCCCGCCTGCCGCAGCAGCGAGAGATGCACCGGCTTGTAGTGCGCCTCCGAGCCCTTGACGTATGCGAACGCGCGCACCTCGCGGCCCAGCGACTCCTCGAGCTTGAGCTTTGCGAGCACGATCTCGCGGGCCGCCTCGTCGACCTCGAGGTCGGCGAGCGGCCGGTGCGAGATTCCGTGTGCCTCGACGCGGATCCCGCCCCGCTCGAGCTCGGCCAGGTCGCTCCAGTCGAGCGTCCGGTTCACGATCCCACGCTGTGCGAGCCGCTCCTCGTGCGGAAGCGGCAGCGTCGTGTCGAGGAAGCCGATCGGCATGAACAGGACCGCCGGATAGCCGTAGCGGCGGAGCACGTCGACTGCGTTCTCGAGGTTGTCCCGGTAGCCGTCGTCGAACGTGATCAGCACCGCGCGGCGGGGCAGCGGGCTCCCGGAGGTGTAGTGGTCCAGAACCTGCTGCAGGTCGACGACCGAGTAGTCGAGCTCTCTCAGCTGCGCCATCTGCTCGTCGAAGAGCGAGACGGGAACGCTGAGCGGGTTCTCGGCCACGTCGTTGATCTTGTGGTACATGAGCACGCGCAGAATGCGGTCGGCGTCGCCGTTCACCACGCCCAGCCCGCTCGTAACCTCGCCGAGGGAGCGGTAGACGCCGTTCTTGAGCAGTTGTTTCGCACGTTCAGCGCGCACGTGATCAGTGTACGAGGGCGGCGATACGGCGGGCCCACTCCTCGGGCGTCGTGCGCCAGTGCGCCGAGCTCTCGTGCGCGGCCGCGCCGAGTCGCTCGGCCAGCGCACGGTCGGAGAGGACCCGCTCGAGCGCTCCCGCCAGCGCGGTCGCATCGCCGGGTGGAACGAGCAGGCCGTTGGCCCCCTCCTCGATCACGTCGGGGATTCCTCCGACGCGGCTTGCGACAACGGCCCGCCCGCGCGTGATCGCCTCGAGCACGACCCGGGGCAGGCCCTCGGACCGAGACGGCAGCACGAGGCACCACGACTCGTCGAGGGCCCTGGCGACCTGCTCCGGCTCGAGGAACCGGCTCCATTCGATTTTGTGGCTCTGAGCCACTAGGCCGGAAAGGGAGCCGTCTCCGACGACGCGCAGGGACTCGCGGGGCCAGGCTCGGAGCAAGAGGTCGACGCCCTTCACGCGCTCGAGCGCGCCGACGAAGAGCGCGCGCGGCGCCGGCGGCAAAGCCTTCGGCTCGCCTCCGAAGGACTCGAGGTCGACGTAGGACGGAAACGTCGCGGCCGGCTCGACGCCGTGCGCGCGGACGAGCTCGGTCGTCTGCCGCGAGACCGTGCGCACCGCGTCGACTCGGCGAACGGCAAGCGGCGCGAGCGCGTCGGCCGCGGGCGCGAGGAGCCGGCGCGCCGGCGAGCCGTAATGACGGGCCGCGCCGCGCCAGTCGCCCTGGACGTCGAGAACCACGCGTGCACCGCTGTGTGAGAACCTCCGAGCTGCAAGCACTCCCGCCGCCTCGTGCACCCCCTGCACCAGCACGGCATCGGGGCGGAACGAGCGGAGCTCGCGGCCGACGCGCCGCGGGAGCAGGGCGAGATCGGCAACCGGCCGCGGCGGGAAGAGACGGAAGCGCGCGTCGTCGTGCTCGGGCCCGGCACCGAGGACGCGCAGGTCGACGAGCTCGGCGAGCGCGTCGTATTTGCGCCTCCGCGCCTCGTCGAGCGGCCAGGGATGGCGATCTCGCGTGACGAGGAGGAGCCGCTTCACCGCAGAACTCTCTCGACGAGCGCGCGCGTCCGCGCTGCCCACTGCTCTGGCGTCTGGAGCCACAGCTCGGCGGATGCGCGCGCCGTTGCGCCGAGCCGCTCGGCGAGCGCGCGATCGCCGAGCAGCCGAGACAGGGCCTCGGCGAGCGCGACGTCGTCGTCGGCCGGCACGAGCAGGCCGTTCTCGCCGTTCCGCACGAGGTCGGGGATCGAGCCGACCCGCGTCCCGACCACCGCACGGCCGCGGCAGAAGGACTCGACCAGCACGCGCCCCATCCCCTCGGAGCGCGACGGCAGCACGAGGCACCACGATTCGTCCAGCGCCTGCGCGACCTGCTCCGGCGCAAGGAACCGGCTCCACTCGACCTTGTGGCTCTGAGCCACCAACCCGGACAGGGAGCCGTTCCCGACGACCCGCAGCGTTCCCGCCGGGACGCGGTCCCAGGCGCGCAGCAGCACGTCGATGCCCTTGTAGCGCTCGAGCACGCCGACGAAGAGCGCCTGCGGCTCGCCGGCCAGCGGCTGCGGCTCGCCCGCGAACGCGCCGAGATCCATGAAGGCCGGGAACTCGTCGGCCGGCTCGACGCCGAGCTCGCGCACGATGCGGGTCGTGAACGGCGAAACCGTGCGGACGGCGTCCGCGCGGCGGATCGTCCGACGCGCCAGGGCGTCGCCGAGCGGGGACAGCGCGCGTCGCGCGCGTGAGCCGTAGAGACGCGTGAAGGTACGCGGGTCGCCGTGCACGTCGACGACCACGGGCGTACTCGCCCCGACGAGCCGGCGCGCCGCGAGGGCGGCTGCCCCTTCGTACGGACTCTGCGCGAGCACCGCGTCTGGGCGGAACGAGCGGAGCTCCCGGGCGACCCGAAACGGCAGCGAGGCGTAGAAGGCGAGACCGTCGACAGCCGGGAGCTCACGCACCAAGTGGAACGTCTCGTCGCGTCCGTCGCCCGCGGCCAAGACACGCACTTCCAGCTGAGCGCGCAGCGCATCGAATCGACGCGCGAGCGGCTCCGAGAGCGGCAGCGCGTAGCGCGTGCGCCCGACGAGCAGAACGCGCGGCTTCACCGCGCGACGCGCTTCAAGACAGACTCGAGCTCGCCGAAGACCTCGCCCGCGGAGAATCGCTCCACCGAGCGTCGCGCTGCAGCTCGGAGGCGGACGCGCAGGGCGTCGTCATCGAGGAAGCGCTGCATCGCTGCAGCCAGCGCATCGACGTCGCCGACCGGCACGAGCAGCCCGTTCTCGCCGTCTTCGACGGCCTCGCGCACCCCGCCGACATCCGTCGAGATCACCGGCGTCCCCACGGCGAGCGCCTCGACGACTGTGTGGGGGAAGTTCTCCCAGGCCGAAGACAGCAGTGCCGCCTGCGCCGAGCCGAACAACTCGAGGACTTCGTCGCGCCTTTGGGCGCCGAGGAACTGCACGCGCCCGTTCAGCCCGAGCTCGCGCGCGCGCGCGCGCAAGGTTTCGAGCTGGTCCCCTTCGCCCGCGATGGCGAGCGTCGCGTCCGGCACGCGTGCGAGCGCCTCCAACGCGACCCCGAGGGCCTTCTGGGCGGTGAGCCGTCCAGCGAACGCGAACGTGGGACCCTCACCCCGGGTAGCACGCAGCGCGACGTCCGGTGCGGGATTCGGCAGCACGGAGACGCGCTCGGGCGCCACGCCCCATTCGAGAACCAAGCGGCGGAGATACGCGCTCGGCGTGAGCACGTGCGCCGCGCGGCGCAGCTCCGCATCTCGTGCTTGCCGCATGAACCATGCCTGCAGGCCGCCGCCGCCGAGTTGGAACTGCTCGACGTCTCCGTCCACGAGCCCGCGCCGGCGTGCGCGTTCGAACGCAGGATCCGCAGTGAGCTTGAGGACGTAAGGCCGCCGCGCGAGTGTCGCACCGGCGCCGCTGCGCCCAAACGTCCCCGTGGTGTAGACGACGTCCGCGCGCCGCGCCCGCGAAGCGACGAGTCGGACGCCGGCGAAGTGACGCGCGCCGAGCGGCAACCGCCTCGACACCCAATGCACTGCGTATTGCTCTCGCGGCGGCGCCGCCGACGCGGTCGTCACGACTTCCACACGCCAACCGCGCTCGTGCAGAAAGCGCGCGACGTCGGGCGCGTGTGAAGCCGGGCCGCCGACGTCCGGCGGCCAGATCCCGCTGACGACGAGGACGCGCATCGTGGCCGACTATAGTGGCGCCTCCTCCCGTGGCTTCGCGCTTTCCGAGCCTCGGCGCTGCGCTGCTCGCACTGGCGCTGCCGCCGCTCTTCACGCACATCAGGTACCAGCCGACGTTCGACATCGGCGCCGCGACCGTGCAGCTCTCCGACGTCATGCTGCTCGTCGTGGGCGGATACGCGCTCGTCGCGTACAGGCGCGAGCTCGGCCGCCTGCGCCCGGCGCGCAGCGTGTGGCTCGCGACCGGCGCGCTGTTCGCGTGGATACTGCTTGCGACGCTGTACGGCAAGCACGAATGGTCCGGCTACCGGCTCGGCAAGCATCTGCTGAGCGCGGCCAAGTGGGAGGAGTACGTTCTGCTGGCGATCGTCCCGGCGCTCGTGCTGCGGGCGCGGCGCGACGAGCACCTGGTTTTCGGGATGCTGGCCGCCTGGGTCGGGCTCGCCGCAGTCGTCGGCGTCACGCAGTTCTTCGGGGCGGACTGGTTCCAGGCGTGGGGCGCAGGCAGCCGCCAGCCGTCGTTCGTCGGCACGCACGACCTGGCAGCCGTGGGCGGCGCGGCGCTGCTCGCCGGGCTCGTCGCGCTCGTGCTCGACGCGCCGCTGTTTCCGTCGCGGACGTGGGCGTGGTCGTGCTTCGCCGTCGGCTTTGCCGCGTTCGTGCTCGGCGGAGCGAGCGCCGGGATCCTCGGGCTCGTGCCGGCGGGAATCGCACTCGTCCTGGTCGCCCGCAGCCGCCGTGTGCTCCTCATCGCAGCGACGATCGCTATCGCAAGCGTCGGGGTCCTCGCGATCCGTTCGAAGGACGTCGCCGACTTCACGCGCTTCCTCGGTCTGCGCCAGGAGGAGCAGCCCAAGGGAGTGCAGACGTACGCACAGCGCACGATGCTCGCGTACCTCGGCACGCGGGTCTGGCTCGACCATCCGGTGCTCGGCGTCGGCTGGCACGGAACGGACGAGTTTCACAACCTGCGCCCGTACGTCGACGATCTGCACCGCCGCTGGCCCAACCAGGTCGCGCAGTCGTATCCCTCCCCGGCGCATCCATACGGCGTCCAGACCCTCTACCTCGAAGCGCTGGCCGACCTCGGCGCGATCGGCTTCGTCGGCCTCCTTGCCTTCTTCGGGACCGCGCTCTGGGTCGCCTGGCGGGGGCCGCCTCCACTCGCGACGGTGGGGCTGACGTGGATCCTTCTCGTGATGGGCCTCTGGACTGCGGAGGGCTTCACGTCCGGCATCCCGCTCGACGCCGTGACCTGGCTGGGCGTCGGGTTCGCGGTGGCGGCGGCCTGCCGAGTCGCTACGGTGCGCACCTGATGGCCAAGGTCCTGGTCACAGGCGGCGGCGGATTCATCGGCTCCAATCTCGCGCGTGCGCTGCTGGGCCGCGGCGACGACGTGCGCGTGCTCGACAACTTCGCGACCGGGAATCGCGCCAATCTCGCGGACGTCTGGGAGGACATCGAGCTCGTGGAAGGCGATCTGCGCAGCTACGAGCGCGTGCACGTGGCGACACGCGGGGTCGAGCTCGTCTTCCACCAGGGCGCGCTGCCGTCGGTCCCTCGCTCCGTCCAGGATCCGCTCACCACGAGCGCCGTGAACGTCGAGGGCACGCTGAACGTCCTCCTGGCCGCGCGGGACGAAGGCATCCGCCGCGTCGTCGCGGCCTCTTCCTCGTCGGTGTACGGCAACAGCGGCACGCTTCCGCGCGTGGAGTCGAGCCCTCCGGATCCCGAGTCGCCCTACGGCGTGGCGAAGCTGGCCGCCGAGCGCTACTGCGTCGCGTTCAGCCGCGTGTACGCGATGGAGACCGTCGTCCTGCGCTACTTCAACGTGTTCGGGCCGCACCAGGACCCGACCTCTCAGTACGCGGCAGTCGTGCCGCGCTTCATCACCGCGATCGCGGCGGGCGAGGCGGTTCCGATCGACGGGGACGGCGAGCAGTCTCGCGACTTCACGTTCGTCGAGAACGTGATCGACGGAAACCTGCTCGCCGCCGACGCGCCGGAGGCGAGCGGCGCGGTGCTGAACGTTGCGACGGGCCAGCAGACGACGATCAACCAGCTTGCGCAGACGCTCGGCGACCTTCTGGGCCGGACCGTCGAGCGCGAGTATCTGCCTCCGCGCGCCGGCGACGTCCTGCACTCTTGGGCGGACGTGAGCGAGGCGCGGCGGCTGATCGGCTACGAGCCGCGCGTCGGATTGCGCGAGGGGCTCGAGCGCGCTGCGGACTGGTTCCTCGAGCGTGCACCCGTCGTCGACTAGCACTGATCCAGTCCGCATCTTGCGCGTGATCGCTCGCCTCAACATGGGCGGGCCCGCGCTGCACGTCGCCTACCTCACGGCGGGACTGCGCGAGCGCGGCTACGACACGACGCTTGTCGCGGGCACGCTCGCCCGGGGAGAGGACTCGATGGCCTTCGTCGCGGACGACCTCGGGATTCCGGTAGAGCGGCTCGAAGCGCTCCAGCGCGAGATCTCGCCCTTCAGGGATCTGCTGGCCATCGTCCGGCTGGCCCGGATCATCCGCCGAGTCCGGCCCCAGATCCTGCACACGCACACGGCGAAAGCGGGAGCCGTCGGGCGGATCGCGGCGATGCTCGCGGGCGAAGCGCGCCCGCCGATCATCGTGCACACGTTCCACGGGCACGTCCTCCGCGGCTACTTCGGCGCGCTGCGCTCGCGCGGGTTCTCGCTGCTCGAGCGCTGGCTCGCGCGCAGCACGACCTGTCTGGTGGCCGTGTCGCCCCAGGTACGCGACGACCTGGTGCGACTCGGCGTCGCACCGGCAGACAAGTTCGCCGTCGTGCGCCTCGGGATCGAGCTCGGCGACCGCGTGCGGTCGAAACGCGACGGCCGCGAGGAGACGCGTCGCGTGCTCGGAATTCCGCCGGACGCGTTCACCGTGGGCTGGATCGGGCGGATGACCGGCGTCAAGCGCACCGACGACGTGCTGCTCGCTTTTCGCTCACTGCGAGAGCGCGGCGTCGCGGCTCGCCTCTGCCTCGTCGGCGACGGGCCCGACCGCGACCAGGTCGAGCGCCGCGCGCACGAGCTCGGCGTGATGCGCGACACGCTCTTCCTCGGTTACCAAAACGACGTCGCGGAGTACTTCGCCGCCTTCGACGCGTTCATGCTTCCGTCCGCCAACGAAGGAACGCCGGTGACCACGATCGAGGCACTCGCGGCCGGCACGCCGGTCGTCGCAACGCGGGTCGGTGGCGTGCCGGACGTCGTGCGCGACGGCGAGGATGGCTTCCTCGTCGACCCGGGCGACGTCGACGAGCTCGCGGAACGCCTGGCTGCGCTGGCGCATGACCCGGCGCTGCGCAAGCGCATGGGCGCCGCTGGGCGCGAGCGCGTGCTTCCTCGCTACGCGGTCGAGCGGCTAGTCGACGACGTCGACAGGCTCTATCGCTCGTTGCTCGAGGCTCGCGCGTGACGGCTGCGCGCGCGACCGCCACGCTTGCGCTGGCGGTCGCACTAGTCTCGGGCCTCAAGGATTACCGGGGTACCTGGAACTGGCTGACCGGGCAGCGATCGCAGTTCGTTCACCTGTCGAAGACGGAGCGCGCGCAGGAGCCGGGCGTTGCACAGCTGCTGCCCGTCGACGCGTTCGACTTCTTCCGCTCGCACCTGCGTCAGGGCGACCGCTACTTCATCGCGGCCAGGCCCGGACGCTTCCAGGCAGGGGTCGACCGCGCGCAGGCGGCACGGATCTTCTCTCGTTATTACCTGCTGCCGTCGATCCAGGTGGCTGAACCGCGGCGCGCCGACTTCGTGCTGACGGTGGGACTCGACCCGCACGTGTTCGGCGTCCCGCTCACCCGGGTCTGGAAGTTCTCCGGCGGCCAGTACTACGTCGGCGCGGTAGGCGTTTGACCGGGCTGCTCGTCGCGAACGCGCTCTATTTCGTGGTCGGCGCGTGTCTGACGCGCCGGACCGGCCTCGCCTACATGGTGGGCGTCGCGGTCGTCGGGATCGGAACGGCGCATCTCGCGCTCGTCCACATACCGATCGGGCTGGTCGAGCTGTTCGTCGTCGCGCTCGCACTCGTCGTCTGGCGCCTCCGGCGCCGCCGAGCAAGTGGCTCTGAGCCAGAAGCTCGGCTGGATCTGTTCGGCGCGATCCTGTTCGTCGCCGCGGCGGCGTTGCTCGTCCACGCGACGCGGGCGTTCACGGTGCGGCCGCTCGTCGAATGGGACGGCTGGGCGATCTGGGCGATGAAGGCGCGGGCGCTCTACGACTTCGGCGGCGCGCAGCACGACGTCTTCACGACCGCGCCGTACGGTCCGTTGCAGCATCCCCTCCTGCTGCCGTCGCTCGAGGCCACCGGATTCCGGGCGATGGGCACCTACGACGGAACGCTGATCCATCTCCAACTGGCGCTGCTCGCGCTGGGATTCGCCGTCGCCCTCTGGACGCTGCTGCGCGAGCGAGTACCGGCGGCGTTCGCAGGAGCGACCGTGCTCGCAATCGTCGCCGCAGACTCCGTCCTGCGCCAACTCGCCGGCAACCTCGCGGACATCCCCCTCGCGTTCTTCGTCGCGCTCGGCGTCGTCTGCCTCGCGCGCTGGCTGCTCGAAGGGCAGACGCGGCTGCTCGCGCCGGCAACCCTCTTCCTCGGCGCCGCGACGTTGACGAAGCCCGAGGGACTCCTGTTCACGGCCGCGGCCCTGGTCGCCGCGCTCGCCGCCTGGCGGCGCGACCTCGTCTGGGCCGCACTGGGCGTCGCGCTGATCTATGCACCGTGGCGGCTCTACGTCGCCGTCCACCACCTCCAGAATCCGGAGTACAGCCTCGGCGACGCCCTCGATCCTTCCTACCTCGCCGATCGCTCCGAACGCGTCCATCCCGCACTGACAGGTGTGTGGCACCAGGTCTGGGCGTCCCGCTGGGGCTGGCTCGTGCCCTTCGCGCTCGTCTCGCTCGCAGCCGCGCTCGTCGCCAGGCGCTGGCGGCTCTCGGCGTTCGCGGCGACGTGGGCGATCCTGTCGTTCCTCGGGATCGTCCTGGTCTTCTGGATCTCCGTCGTACCGATCGAGCTGACGCTGAAGTGGGCGGCCTACCGAACCGTCGCGTCGCTGGTGCTCGGCGCGGCCGCGCTTGCACCGCTGCTCGCCGGGGAGGCCTGGAGGACGACGCGCATTCTCGGCGACTCGTCTGCGCGCTCGACGAGCCAGAGCGTGAGCCCCGTGAGTGCGGACAGCTCATCCGGCTCATAGAGCCGCCATGTCAACTCGAAGCCGTAGTCGTGCCGAACGCTGAGACGGTCGCCCGCGACCGCCTTCTTCTCCACGATCCCGGGCCTGATCTCCTATGCACCTTGCCGCTCGTGGAAGAACGGCGGTCACGCGTCCGCTGTTCGGGGATTCCCCGCAGGAACGTGTCGTACCACCGAGCGGGGTACGTCAGTGCGGGAGGGTTCGGAAGGCGTTGAAGGCCGGCTTGAGCCGTCCGGAAGTGGTCATCAGACCGGACTGCCAGCCGCCGAGGAACACCTCGTCCTTGAGCAGGAACCACAGCATCATCTGGATGCGCGGGTTCTTGCGCGCGATCGCGTACGACTTCTTCAGGTAGCTCGCCTGCTTCGCCCAGGAGACGCCGAACGTGCGGTCGGGCGGATTCGTCTGGTAGCCGTACTCCGTGATCCAGATCGGCTTAGTGCCGTAGAGCCGCTTCAACTCCTTCGAGAGGTCGCCGATGTTCGCCAGCGTGACGGCGTTCGTGGGCGGCTTCGTCGTCGGCGTCTCGGTCGGCTTGCGCGGGTACGCATGATGGGCGTAGGCGTCGAACCGCCGCATCCCGGCCTTCTTGGCGGCGCGCATGAAGGAGAGCGGCGACGGCGACGCGTGCTTACAGGTCGGGCAGTTGTTGCCGCCCGGCGAGGTGACGCCGCAGGCGATCTTCTCGTTTGCGAGCAGCGTCGAGTGCACGCCCGTGTACACCGCGTTGCAGATCTTCGCGTAGTCGCGCGCCGACTGGATCACCCACTTTCCGCCGACCCGCTTGTACTGGGGCGTGAGCTGAAACGGCTGGTTTGGTTCGTTCCACGCCGTCCAGTAGCGCACCGCCGGCAGCGGTCGCCCGTCCTCCGCAGGGAAGTCGCCGGCGTAGCGCGTCGCCGCCGCGTAGGCGAAGTCCTGCAGCGCCTTGAAGCTCTTCGGCGCAACGTTCGGCCCCTTGTTGCCGTTCGCCCACGTCGGCGTCCCGTAGATCGTGAACATCAGCTTGACCCCGTACTGGGCCGCGTAGTTGACCGTCCGGTCGTAGAGCGACCAGTCGTAGGCGGGATCGCTCGGATCGGTGGCGTCTTCCGGCTTCGAGCGCGCGACACCGAAACGGCGCGGCGCCCCGGTTTTGCCGCCCCAGTACAAGTCGACCCGCAGGATCTGCACGCGCAGCCGCTTGAGGATCGGGAAGTTCCGGTCCGGATTCCCGTACAGCGTGCTGCTCTCGTCGAGCAGGCCGACCAGCATGTGCGGCTGCGCGCCGGCGGACGGCACGCACGACAGCGATGCGACGCAGGCGAGCAACGCCGCGACCCCCCCGAACCTCCTAGACACCGACCGGCGTCCTCCCGAGCGACGCCATCATGCGCCGCAGCCCCTCTTCGAGCCCGATCTCCGGCGCCCAGCCGAGGATCTGCTTCGCACGTGTGATGTCCGGCTGCCGCTGCTGCGGATCGTCGACCGGCAGCGCCTCGTAGACGATCTCGCTCTTCGAGCCCGTCACCTGCAGCACGGTCTCGGCGAGCTCGAGGAGCGTGAACTCCTCCGGGTTGCCGAGGTTCACCGGCAGGTGCTCGCCCGACTCGGCGAGGCGCATCAGCCCGCGGATCAGGTCGCTGACGTAGCAGAAGGAACGGGTCTGCATGCCGTCGCCGAAGACCGTCAGCGGCTGGCCGTCGAGCGCCTGCCGCAGGAACGTCGGGATCGCGCGGCCGTCGTTGAGGCGCATTCTGGGCCCGTACGTGTTGAAGATGCGGACGATCGCCGTGTCGATGCCCTGCTGGCGGTGGTAGGCCATCGTCATCGCCTCGGCATAGCGCTTCGACTCGTCGTAGACACCGCGCGGCCCGATCGGGTTGACGTTGCCCCAGTACGTCTCGGGCTGCGGATGGACCTTCGGGTCGCCGTAGACCTCGCTCGTCGAGGCCAGCACGAAGCGGGCGCGCTTGTACTTCGCCAGGCCCAGCGCGTGGTGCGTCCCGTATGCGCCGACCTTGAGCGTCAGGAGCGGCAGGCGCAGGTAGTCGATCGGGCTCGGCAGGCTGGCGAGGTGGAAGACGACGTCGACCGGCTCGTCCACCTTGATCTCCTCGATGACGTCGGCATTGCGGAAATCGAAGTCTTCGCCCCGGATGTGCTCGATGTTCTGGAGCGAGGCGGTCTCGAGATTGTCGAGGCAGATGACGCGGTAGCCGTGCGCCAGCAGGTATTCGCAGAGATGCGAGCCGAGGAAGCCCGCGCCCCCGGTGACGACGGCGGTCGGCATTGCGCGAGAGGATACGCGAGC